>Ga0224501_10003552_pt1 | contig 12288 bp, 9 predicted proteins | sample SF_Oct11_sed_USG_4_FD_169105 | JGI IMG/M metagenome (GOLD analysis project Ga0224501, IMG submission 169105) | Sediment microbial communities from San Francisco Bay, California, United States - SF_Oct11_sed_USGS_8_1 | ecosystem: Environmental > Aquatic > Marine > Sediment | place: USA... | reverse complement strand
CCGCAAACCCCTGGGCTAGGCTGGTTGTTGGGAACCTTCTCCTCATCTTTGGACTATTCATGTTGGACGTGCTCCCGATCAAAGTGCCAAGTGCGATTACAGAGTGGACAAATAGAACCGGAGGTGGGTCGTATGTCGCTGTGTTCCTGCTGGGAGCCACGTCTGGGATTGTTGCTGCCCCGTGCGGGGCGCCGGCCTTCGCCGTCGTCCTAACCTGGGTTGGAACTACGCAAAGCGCACTTTTGGGTTTCCTTTATCTTCTTGTCTTTTCAATCGGAATGACGTCGTTGCTGATAGTGGTTGGGTTGTCTTCCGGGTTTTTGATGAAATTGCCGAAACCGGGGAGCTGGATGGTTACAATCAAGAAGATCGCCGGATTGGTTATGATTTTGATGGCGGAATATTATTTCTTCCAAGCCGGAAGTGTATGGTAATGAAGACGACTAGTTGGAAAATCTTTTTTTGTCTGGGATTGTTGGTGACGGCGTCGATCGATCCGTCGGCGGCACAGAATTCCGAGGTAGGTCTTCCCATAGGCTCAACTCCCGAACGGGCCGTCGTCGAAGATTTGGATGGTAATACCGTTGACCTGGGCGATATGATCGGTTCGAAACCGGCGTTGATTGAATTCTGGGCAACATGGTGCGAAAACTGTGAAGCGCTGGCCCCTGTACTCGAACAACTTCATGGGCGTTTCGGCGAAGAGATAACGTTTATTGCAGTTGCAGTCGGTGTGGGGCAAAACCCCCGCAGAATCAAACGGCACTTGGATAGACACGGGCAACCGTTTCCCATGTTGTTCGATAAAACCGGCGCGGCAGTTCGAGCATTCCAAACGCCCACGACTTCATATGTCGTTCTGTTGGACTCAGAAGGAAAAGTCGTATATACCGGGGTTGGTCCCCAGCAACCGATCGAGCAGGCGGTCGAGGCGTTGGTCGAACGAGACGGCGAACCCAACTAGGGAGCAAGGCTGCTGGAGTAATCGAGCCCTAAGGCAACAGGGGAGTTCGTCCGGCAGACGAACTCCCCTGGCTTTAATTGGACTCGTCGATATCCGGCTCCGATATCGGAGCTATACTGTCCAGTGCCTGTTGCAACTCGACGTATGCAGTTGGGTCCACTTCCCGAAACGGCACCGCTCTCCAGGCAACTCTTCCCTCCGGATCGATGATGAAAAGAGTCCGGTTGTCGATGAGGCCCCGCTCTCCTAGGTCCCTGAAAGCCCCATACTGTCTCCCGACTTCGGCATCGGGGTCGCTGGCAAAAAGGAAAGGAAACTCGTCGTCCTTGGCCCACGAAAATTGGTCTTCGGCCGAATCGGTGCTAATTCCGATCAAGACGATGTCCCGCCCACCCCTAAAAAGACTGGCGTACTGATCACGGTACGCATGCATTTGAATAGTTCAGCCACGCGTCCGTACGCGAAAGAAAAAGGCCAGCACTACCGTTTTTCCACGATAATCGCTGAGCTTAATCTGGTCTCTCAAAACTCCGTGGCGAGTCGCTCCAATCAGTTCAAAATCGGGAGCAGTTTCGCCGACCTCCAATACAATCGGCTCCTGCTGTGCTGCCGCTGCCGGCGGCAGGGCGGCCCCGAGGGCCAATAGGGCCGCAGCAATTGACATCTTCTTCATGGTGCAAATATTCCTTTCGGACTCAAATGTCATGGTTCCGCCATATATAGCGGTTCGATGACAAAACGGAAGGCTGGTGGAAAGGGGGTCATAACTGCAAATTCATGAACTCTTCATAGAACGGGGTTTAAGATCTCGTGCAGGTGTAGGTCCGTGCGTCCAGGAGCTGACTCGGAAAGCTAATTTTTCACCTCCGTCGCACACTACTTTTTCCCTCAGGAGTACAAATGATCAGGAATAACCGAGTGTTGAGCGGTTTTGACCGGACCACGGGCCTGATGTCTCTCGGTTTCGTGGCGTTGGTCTTGGCTGGATGTGGGGAACGCATGCCGGCCGACGTCGCGGAAGGTGAAACCCTATTTACCCAGAACTGCCTTGCGTGTCACACTATCGGAGAAGGGGTGCGCTTGGGTCCGGATCTTTTGGGCATCCAGGACCGGCGCGACCACGACTGGTTGGTCAATTGGATAGACGATCCGCTCGGTATGCTGGAAACGGATGCCGATGCACAGGCCCTGTTGGCCGAGTTCAATGGTGTTCCGATGTCGCCCAATAACTTGGACCGGGACCAGATCGAACAGGTTCTAGCGTACATCAGTTGGGCCGGCGAACACGGCGCTGGGGATACGGCAGAAGACGAAGGGCCGATCGAGCTGTCGGATGAGCGGTTTGCACAGGCCAGTGATATCTATTTCAATCGGTGCGCAGGCTGCCACGGAACCCTCCGAGTGGGAGCTACAGGGCCGAATATCGAACCAGCCCGCACCACCGAACTCGGTACAACTACCATCAAACTCACGCTCACCAATGGTCTCCCCGGTGGTATGCCGGCATGGGGCCGCGCAGGAATCTTGAGTGAAGACGAAATCGACTTGATGGCGCGTTTCGTACAGCTGCCTCCTCCGTCGCCCCCGGCACGCCCGTTGGAAATGATCCAGGATAGTTGGAACCTCGTCGTTCCAGTCTCCGATCGACCCACCGCGCCGGAAACCTCCAGGAATTGGGAGAACTTCGTTGGAGTGATCCTTCGCGACGCAGGGCAAGTTGCTATCCTCGACGGAGACACTCACGAACTAGTCAACATAGTCGAGACCGGATTTGCCGTTCATATCCTCAGATCCTCATCGACCGGCCGCTACTACTACGCTGTGGGTCGCGATGGACGAGTAACATTGATCGACCTCTGGACGGAAGAGCCCACACTGGTCGCGCAGGTGCAAGGTTGTACCGATGCGCGTAGTGTTGAATCAAGTAAGTATTACGGTTACGAAGACAGGTTCCTCATCGAAGGGTGCTACTGGCCGCCGCAGTACGTAGTGTTCGACGGATTGACACTAGAACCGTTGAGCGTAACCGGCGTCGCAGGTCCGACGTTCGATACGAATGAAGAGCTTGAAGAGGTTCGTGTCGCATCCATTATCGCGTCGCACGACGATCCGGTCTGGGCGGTAAGCCTAAAGGAATCCGGTTATGTGGCGTTGGTGGATTATTCCCAGCCCGGATTCCCGATAACATCGAGGATCGCGGCAGAGCGGTTCTTGCACGACGGCGGTTGGGATCACAGCAAGCGTTACTTCCTGGTTGCGGCCAACATGCGTGACAAGATGGCGGTCGTTGACGTCCAAGAGCAGAGACTCGTGACGACGTTTGAGACCGGTATCAAACCTCACCCGGGCCGTGGCGCCAATTGGGAAGATCCTGAGTTCGGTTGGGTGAATGGCACGATTCATATCGGTCAGGGTCTCTTAGCTGTGTACGGCGCCGACCCGGAGAACCGCCCGGATGTGGCATGGCAGGTCGTTCGAGAAGTGGAAATTCCCGGAACCGGCAGCCTCTTTTTGAAAACGCATCCGGAATCTCCGTGGGTTTGGATGGACATGCCGCTCAACAACGATCCTGAAGGCACTCGCCAAGTATGCGTCTACAGCAAGGCGGCGGGTGAATTGGAGCGCTGCTTCAGCGTGGCAGACCACGGAGCGGTAGTGCACTTTGAGTACACCCAGGATGGCAAAGAACTGTGGATTTCAGTATGGGATCGAGCCGGCGAACTCGTTATCTACGATGACGCAACGTTGGAGGAGAAAGAAAGAATCACCGGCGATTGGCTCATTACGCCCACCGGCAAGTTCAACGTTTATAATACGGCAAGGGACATTTACTAAAGGATTCCTTGAACTGAGTAGAAAAGGGCGCCCGTTTGGGCGCCCTTTTTTTTCTGGTTTGATAGTCCGCTTTATAGTATCATTGCCACAGTGCTAGTTTCGAGGCCGGCTGATGTGCAGCCGGAAAAAGTCCCTCCCATGCTGGAGCGATCATACCGTTGGAATTGATTCGAATCCTAAAGCTGGTCAAACCGATCGGGCTCGCCCTCATGATCGTGGCGCCCGCCGAGTCGGCGGCTCAAGAGACTTCTATCGTAAGGCAGATATCCAATACCGATGTTCTCCTCCAGGCAGTTAGTGCCGTCGATGCGAGTACCGTTTGGGTCGGTGGGCACCAAGCAACAGTACTTCGAACGATTGATGGAGGAGTCCATTGGGAGGTTCAGAAGGTACCGGGGCCCGATTCGCTTCAGATCAGAGACGTTCATGGAGTTAGTGCCACGACGGCGTTCGCGCTCGCCGCAGGCCCCGGTTCTATGTCTCGAATCTTCAGGACCGATGACGGTGGCGCTACCTGGACTGCGCAATTCGAAAATGAGGACCCGGACGCTTTCTATGACTGCTTCGACTTTTGGGATGAACAGACCGGGCTCGTGATGAGCGACGCAGTGAGCGGTGATCTCATCATTAGGCTGACACGGGACGGAGGAGAAAATTGGATCCAAATACACCCGGATCTAATTCCCGACGCCTTGGACGGGGAAGGTGGTTTTGCAGCCAGCGGTACCTGTCTGGTGGCGCCGGAGAACGGTGTGGCTTTCATCGGTACAGGCGTGGGCGCTGTGGCCCGCCTGTTCCGCACCGAGGATTTTGGGAATAGTTGGTCCGTTTTCGACACGCCTATCGTAGCACGGAACGAGGCCTCCGGGATAGCGTCGCTAATTTTTTTCGACGGGAATTCTGGTTTCGCTTTTGGAGGAGATATCGGGCAGCCCGAAGGTTTTACCCAAAATGCAGCAGCCACTCTGGACGGCGGAGCGAGTTGGCGGGTGCTGCCGTCCCCGACTTTCCCGGGAGCTATCTATGGAGCGGCCGCAGCCGCAACGGATGGCGGTAGCAAAAGAGTAATAGTCGTGGGGCCGGGCGGGGCTGCATGGAGTCTGGATTCTGGACAGACTTGGAATCCGCTTAGCCCGGAAAACCATTGGGCGGTTGCGATGGGTTCGCCCGATGTTGCCTGGATGGTGGGGCCCGGAGGCAGGATCTCGGCCGTTTCCTGGGGGAGATAACTCCCGTGACATTCGCACTATTTGCCGACGTCCGCCGCTGCTCCTCGGGAAATGTGACTTGGAACACGGCGAGGAACGTGTCCTGCACCACATCCTTCCATGGTAGTCCGATCGGCCGCAACCACTTTTCGATGTTGACGGAGCACCTATCTCTTTTGCCGACACTCCTGTGAACCAACTCAAGAGATCCCTCAAGCGATTCGTTTCCCGGTCCGGCCGTACGGTGGTGGGTATTTCGTTCGCAGCGTTCTTTGGGGGTGCGCTAGCCGTAAGGGTCTCGACGCTGAACCAGACGGCGTGGATCGTACACCCTCTGGCATTCCTGGTTATTTTGGCGCTCGGCTTTCTGATCGTCGGGGCGGTCATCCTTGTCAATCGCGCAACGCATGACGCTGTAGAAGTCTCGGACGAAGTTGTTTCTCTTCGCAAAGCCTTCGAGACGACTCAGTTGGGCGTCACCATCAACGATGTGGACGGGAAGATCGTATACACTAACCCCGCCGAAGCACGCAATCACGGATATAAAGTAGAAGAGCTGATCGGACAGCACTCGAGTATTTTTGCACCCGTTTCCAAGAAACGGGCAATGAAAAGACAGACCCTTCACAATCTCTCAAGTTGGCAAAGGGAGACTTATAACAAAAGAAAAGACGGAACGCTCTTCCCGGTACAACTCCTGTCGGATGCCGTCCGAAACAACGACGGTGACGTCATCGGTGTCGTGACTATTTCGGAGGACATCACTTACCGAAGAGACCAAGATCGTAGGTTGCGTGAAAGTGAGGAGCGCTATGCGCTTGCTTCACGCGGCGCCAACGACGTCCTGTGGGATTGGGATCTGACATCCAACATACTCTACCTCTCTCCGAGGTGGAAAGAACTCTTGGGCAAGTCGTCCGATAGCGAGTTTCGCGGTGATCCCCACGAGTGGATGCGTTTTATTAACGAAGATGACGCAGAGAGCTTCAAAGTAGAGATTGCTGCTCACATGCAGGGAATATCCTCTAAACTCGAACACGAACACCGCTTGATGCGTCCGGATGGGCGCATCGTGTGGGTCAGATGTCGCGGCCTCGCCGTACGAAACCAAGAGGGAAAGGCTACTCGGATAGCGGGTTCCATGACGGATATTTCCGAGCACAAGAGAATAGAACACCGATTGCAACACGATGCCCTCTATGACAGCCTAACTGAGCTGCCGAACCGTGCATTCTTTATACAAATGGTCGATAAGGCCATCAAACAACGAAAAAGAGAACCTTCCTTCGGGTACGCCGTGCTTTTCGTTGACATGGACCGCATGAAGTTTGTGAACGACAGCTTGGGTCACCTCGCCGGTGACGATCTCTTGCGGCAAATGGCGATTAGGCTCAAGGATTCCGTGCGCCCACGCGATACGGTGGCAAGGCTCGGTGGTGACGAGTTTACGATATTGTTGGACGAGGTCAGTCAACGGTCGGAGGCCTCGGAGGTGGCTCAAAGAATTGTAGACGCACTGGCAAGACCGTTTTCTTTTGAGGGCAACGAGTTCCGCGTTTCTGCAAGCATCGGCATAGCACTAGCCGAGGACCACCACGATCGGGCGGCAGTCGCGCTCAGAGACGCCGACTTGGCCATGTACCGGGCAAAACACCGAGGCAAAGATCGGTTCGAATTCTTCGAATACGGAATGCACGAACGTGAGATTGCCGTGCTGCAATTGGAGAACGATTTACCGCGCGCAGTCGAACGCGGCGAAATGCGTATCGTTTACCAGCCCATTGTGTCACTGAACGGTGGCAAGATTTCAGGGTTCGAGGCCCTGGTGCGTTGGCACCATCCGGAGAAGGGGCTGGTGCTGCCGGATGCGTTCATCGGGCTCGCCGAAGAAACGGGAATGATCGTCGATATCGGCAAATGGGTGCTGACCCAAGCGTGTCTGAAGTTGCGCGAATGGCAAGACAGTTATCCTTCTGAACCGCCGCTTACCATGAGCATAAACCTATCGCCCAAACAGTTTTCCCAAGTCAAATTGGTGGACGACGTCCGGGCGGCGGTGAGTGCGTCGGGGGTCGCTTACGGAAGCGTGCGATTGGAAATCACCGAAACCCTGGCTCTGGAAAGAGGTAGCGATGCAGAAAAGATCATTCGTGGGTTGGCGCAAATCGGTGTCCATGTCTTGATCGATGACTTTGGTACGGGGTACTCATCTTTTGGGCAGCTGCAGGAATTCGAGTTTCACACTCTCAAGATCGATCGATCCTTCGTGTCCCGGATGGGTGAATCGGAAGAATCCGCCGAAATAGTAAAGGCCATTCTTTCCATGGCGCGTAGTATGGGAATGGCCGTAATCGCGGAAGGAATTGAGACTGACGAACAGTGGAAACAGCTGCGAGAGATGAATTGTGAACACGGGCAAGGATATCTTTTTTCACGTCCGGTGGATGCAGATACCGCAGCCGAAATGCTGGCATCCGGAAAGGTCGACGCCGCCTGAAAGGAGCCCGGTTTTAGGGCTCCCGATGATTAGCCAATCTGACGCTGTCGATTACAGCACCTTCTGCAACCCTGTGTACTACGTCCATACCCTCGACAACCTCACCAAAAATCGTATAGTCGAAATCGAGTCGCACGTTATCAACAAGATTGATAAAAAACTGTGCGTCCCCCGTATCCCTGCCGCGCGTAGATAATCCAACCGTACCGGCCCAGTGGGCACGTTGTGTGACTTCATCTCTTGTGTAAGGTCCGTCTCCGGAATACTCGTTCGCGCCCGGACTCCCCCCTTGGATTACAAAATTGGGGACGACTCGATGAAATGTTAAACCGTCAAAATACCCCGAACGCGAAAGGCTCGCGAAACGAAATGCGTTCGTAGGGGCTTCGAAAGGGAAGAGCAAAATCGCAATCGCTTCTCCGTCGATGTAGATTTCAGCCCTCGTCCCGTTCAGTTCCGCGAGGTCTCCGAACGAAGGAAACGCCAATGGAGGCGCCGCGCTGGGTTGTGGTGAGTACGAACGGCCGGTGATGCCGGTAAGGACATCTGCGATTCTCCTAGCCACCTCTGCATCAAAATCCGCGAGATATTGTTCCAATGCGGACGCAGCTTCTTCGTCAGCAAATTCGGCGATACGGTCTATTAACGCAATGCGGACATCTCTCGAGGTCTCTTTCGTCTGTCCCGTCACGCGTGCAAACGCCGAGAGCAACTGTGGCAAAAGTTCTCCTCCTGAAGGAGAGCCGGCTAGGAACAGGGCTGCCGCCCGCAACAACTGGTAATCGTCTGCCGCCAGCGCCTGTGCGAACGCCCTGTCGGCCTCATGTCCTTCCAACGAGTTCAATGCGTCTAAGGCGGCGTTTTGTACGTTGTGGTGAGGATCCGATGTCAGGTCCCATGCGAGTTGGGAATCGCCGGTAATCGACGCCGAAATAGCTGCATACATCCTCAACTGCCAGCGATCTTCTCCGGCAAGAACTCGGGCCAATTCCCTCGCTTCGCTATTCGCTATCGAAGACAGACCGATCAGAGCCTCCGCCCGCCGTTGCCAAGCTGTGTTTCCGAGCTCACTGCCGCCGGCGAGCTCGGTCAGGAATTCGATAGCGTTTTCACCGGGGCATTGTTTGGTCAGGGCTCGAATTGCATGTCTCGACAAAGGGATTACCGGATCCCCCGATAGGGTGCGAAACATTTCACACGGCGCGTTTTCGATTTCGTGTGTAGCGTATGCTGCCAACGCAGCCGTTTTTACGGTTGCTGATTCGTCTTCCATCGCCCGCCGCAGGAGATGCCGCAAGTCGAAATTCCCGAGCCGGGACGACAGGGAAACAGCCAAGCTGCGAACTCCAGGGTCGGGGTCGTCCAAGAAATCGGTTGCTTCTTCTTCTGGAATCCCGTTTCCGTACGCTAGAGCCGCGATCGCGAGCCGTCTGATTCTTGCATTGTTGAGCGATGGTTCGTCCAAAAGCCTTCCGAACCGAGACATCGCGCGGAGGCGACGCGAGGCATCAGGCGTCCATTCGAAAGAACCCCGAGCCAACCTGCCGAGGCTCTCTGCGGCTCTCGCTAGAGTTAAAAGGGCTGAATCAGGCACCTCTGGGCTTGTAACGGCCGAAACCCATGAGCGTTCGATATCGGCTCTGGATTGGGAAGAAATATTTCTCAATCGGGCTAGAGCGTGTAGATACGTCGTGCGGACAAAGGCGTCCGGCTCACCTGCAAGCGCGTTCAAAAGCGTCCGTGCCAGAGAGTCGCCAGTAGACGTATGCACCGCTTGGGCCAATGCATATCCGGCAGCGATTCGCACCTGGGGACTCCAAGATTCAAGTCCTGTAGCTATCAAGGGTGCCAAAGTGGAATCTTCGAACCGCCCCAACGCCCTGACCGAAATGGCTCCTATAAACGGATCAGAGTGTTCCAGCCCTTCCCGAAGGAGTGATAATGACCGACTGGAAGTTGCCCGGCTGTCTTCAGCCTCAAATATCCGGCTCACTAAAGCCGTATCCGTGCCGGAGGATTGAGCGGCGGCCACCTCTTGTGCCATGGTCATCGCGATTACGCCGACCAGCAGCCACGTTGCCTGTGATGTAGTTTCCATAGGGTATCCGAAGATAATTATCTTTTTGTAACAGGTACGCTAGGTGCGGGTTTACCTTTCGTAGGGTCGTCCCGGTCGATCCCGCCGACTAGATTGTAGGCTCATAAGGGGACTTCGGACATTGGGTGGTTTGTATTGTGTGCCCCATAAATTGGAGACTTTGTGATGATAGTCAGATTCGCTACGGTTCGTTCGGCCATGTTTTTTGGGGTGTTCTTTCTCGGTTGCGCAGGTCAAGCTCCCGTATTGCGTGAAACCCAACCCGAAGCTTCAACCGACTTGTCGGCGGCAGTCCCTAAGGTCGCGGTCGAAAACCTGCGTGATAGACTCGGTGCATTTGCGCACGACTCCATGGAAGGTCGCGAAGCCGGAACCATGGGAAATTACAAAGCGACCGAATTCATAGCTCAGGAACTGGCGCGAATCGGCCTCCAACCCGCAGGCGACAACGGAACATATTTTCAAGAAATTCCTCTTAGAGTAAGAGAGCCGTTCTCCACCATCGAAGTGGATGGTGCAACGATCCCGATCGGAGAGGATATGGTTCCCTTGCCGCCCATTCAAGGCTTGCCTTTGGGGGCTTCCGGGTCGCTAGATGGTCATGACGTCATTTTCGGCGGCGTGGCGGATTCTCCAACCGAAATTTCCGCCGCCGATGGCAGAGGCAAGGTGGTCTTTTTGATACCTCCTCGCGGTTCCACGTTTACGGTGCCGACAAGCATCGTGAAATTTAGAAACGCCGCCGCCATCGTACTGGTCTATCTGGACATTGCACCCGCAATGCTTGTCGACTTCTTGGGCGAACCTACAGGTATGTTGGATGACGGCGGTCCGGTTGGATCAGGCCCCCCGACCATGATCGTGTCCGATCGGGTGGCGGATATGGTATTCCAGGAGCCCTTGAGAGAATCGGAGCCGGGAGTCAAGGGTACCCCGATGACCGGAGAATTTGGCATCCGGGATGTGGACGTCGAGGCGCCGGCGCGAAACGTGATCGCCGTTTTACCAGGCAGTGATCCCGTTTTGGGGAGACAGTTTGTAGCGCTCGGCGCCCATTCCGATCATGTCGGATTGAGCAATCAGGCCGTAGATCATGACTCGCTGCGAGCTTTCCTGGAGATTGCCAGACCGATGGGTGCCGACTCGCCCGATCTGCCCAACGGTCCGACACCGCAACAAACAGAACTCATAACCCAGAGACTCGCCGAGATTCGTTCCGACAACGGCGCGCCTCGAATGGATTCGATCTTCAACGGGGCGGACGATGACGGCTCCGGGTCAATGGGATTGCTCGCAATCGCCGAAGCCCTTAAGGGCGCTTCGGAAAGGCCCAGAAGGTCCGTCATCTTCGTCTGGCATACGGCTGAAGAAATGGGTTTGTTTGGCTCGCAGCATTTTACCGAAAACCCGACCGTGCCCAGAGATGCCATCGTTGCCCAACTCAATATGGATATGATCGGCAGGGGCGCGACAGATGACGTGGCCAACCTCGGCGGTACGGAATATCTGCAATTGATTGGTTCCAGGCGGCTGTCCACGGAACTCGGCGATTTGGTCGAGCAGGTCAATTCCGAGGAGGGACATGGGTTTGTCTTCGACTACACAATGGACGCAGATGGTCACGAGCAAAATCTATATTGCCGAAGCGATCACTACATGTACGCTAGGTTCAATATCCCCATAGTCTTTCTGAGTACCGGATCTCATCGGGATTATCACCAAGTTACCGACGAGCCCCAATATATCGATTTTGCAAAACTCGCCAGAGTAAGCGATTTCGTAAAATCCCTGGCGCTTCGGCTGGCGAATTTGGATCACGCGGTTTACGTTGACAAACCTGGTCCAGGTCCCAACGCTCAGTGCCGGCAGTAGCCCGTTAGTTTCCTGGAGTACTTGTTTAATCATTTTCCTTTGGGAGTAGATGTATGGCCTCTGCAATTAGTGTCGAACGTTTTGTCCAAGAACTCGAAAAGCTCCACGACCTAATGGTCAACGGCAACCTCGCACACGGGGAATACGACCAGCGCCTGGCCACAACGATCCAAGAGTTGAAGGAACGGGGCATCGATGGGGATCGTGCAACTGTGCAAGATGCGCTCACCGCGGCCGCCGAAAAAGGTACGATTACCGCAGCGGTGCACGACCACCTTCTGAATCGCTTGGGCTTGAAATGATCCGAATGCCGGCCTCGGGGTCGGCAATTGTTTGGGGGGTTTCTGTTCTTTATCTGGTTGGCATCGAACCGGCCGTGGCGCAGGAACCCTCCGCTCGTTTCTCTGTAGCGGTTTACAATATTCATGCAGGCAAAGACGCCGACGGCGAAGACAACCTGTCCCGAGTAACCCAATTCATCCGGGATCATGAACTCGACCTGATCCTTTTGCAGGAAGTTGATCGCGGCACCACGAGGTCGGGCGGCATAGACCAAATAACCCTGCTTGCAGATTCGCTCGATTATCACTGGGCTTTTGGCGAAACTCTGGCGTTTCAGGGAGGCCAGTACGGCATCGCAGTGTTGAGCCGTTGGCCTCTCCACGCAGACACTCTCCTCAGATTGCCGGTGGATCCTCCGCAGGAAAGGGCAGGAGGGGCGTATGAGCCGAGAGGCGCTCTATACGTTGTCTTGAACACCCCGGTCGGCCGACTCCATGTTTTCAATACGCATTTGGATCCGTCGCCGAACGAT
>Ga0224501_10003551_pt1 | contig 12289 bp, 10 predicted proteins | sample SF_Oct11_sed_USG_4_FD_169105 | JGI IMG/M metagenome (GOLD analysis project Ga0224501, IMG submission 169105) | Sediment microbial communities from San Francisco Bay, California, United States - SF_Oct11_sed_USGS_8_1 | ecosystem: Environmental > Aquatic > Marine > Sediment | place: USA... | reverse complement strand
TTTAACAATCGTGTAATGATTTGGATCCTACTTATCCACTGGTTAGGACCTCCATTATTTTTACTGTCGTGTTCCGAAGCGACGCTAGCAATTTGGAATGAGAAGTTTGCTGACAGCCTATACCGGAAATACACCCCGCCGGCAGTGAGGCTCGAACCTGCAATCATTGGAATGCAAATGCAAGCTTTTTTACCAATTTAGCTATCCTGGCCCCCGAATTGCAGCAGTACTGACATAATATCAAACCACAGCATTTCCCTGTTAAATTTCTAGCATTAGAATGGCATCCGCAGTGCGTGCCTCGAACTTGATGCGAACTATGGCTGGTGCGTCCTGCAGATGCCCCGCTCATGGCCACGATTCTGTCATGGGAAGTAGAATTCCTGTTCGTGCGGCAGGGCATACTGGTAACACTGACTATGCTGTGGAGATGGCGTGTTCCAACATAAGATTTGGTGAAGGTGTCACACAGGTGAGCTCCAGAATCTGCTAGCTCTGCATCATACTGCATGCCGGATGAGACCCGGGACAGACAGAAATGGTGTTATCTGTGACCTGCAACACCAATCTTCATACTTGCGCATGTATATTGACTGATAGTCAATATTTATTTTGAGGGACACCTTCTACAGAGATGATCTGTCGACTGCCATCGCTTTTTCTTATGGGGTTTGGCATGCAGGGATCCTGCGGTTAGAGCCCTTTGTCTGAAGATATCTATTAACTAGAACTAGGTCCATGACTTAGTGGTTAGAATACACGATTTGCTCGCAGTGAGTCATGGGTTCAAATCCCAGAAAAGTCAATGGTGATGACAGGAAGGGCATCCAACCTTTATTCGCTCCTGAGCTCCAACAAATTCTAGCGGTTAACCAGGTAGCGAACTCCACGACCCTGTACAGGGAATATCGGGAGCATAAACAAGACAGGAAGTAAGTCCTATGTTTCTGAGTAAATTGATGTGCCAATGTAACACCTCTTTCATTACCCAATGATATTTTCACAGGAAGTCGGTATGGATTTTGCCAATATGAAGACAAAGAAATTAGGAGTTGTAACTGATAAAACAGTTGCCAAGTTGCCGGTTATGCGAACTGTTATGGACAGCTTAGCAAAGAATGGCATCAATTTTGATGTATTTGAAGATGTCACCATTGAACCAACAGATATCAGCTTCAAAAAAGCGATCGGGTGGGCCAGAACAGGTGGTTTTGACTCTTATCTAGCTATTGGTAAGTTGATGAAAATTGTTGCCACAAGGTCATATAGCAGACACTGCCTGTTTTTGTTATGGGCCTTACTATATTTGTACATGTATTCATGTATGTGTTATATACGCAGCGAGTTTTACCTTTAACACTCTCTCACTCTAACTCAAGAGTCGCGCTTAGCTTCTGGGAAGCTCTGAAATTCACAAAATTTCAATCAAATCCGTCAAGCATAGAAGCCTAATATCTGACACATTTTGTAATGTGCTACTATGGGTTTACAGCTAGTCTTGCATTCAATCATAGCTTACATTGTGTAGGTGGAGGATCGGTAATTGACACATGTAAAGCAGCGAACCTTTACGCATCAGACCCAGAAGCTGACTTTTTGGATTACGTTAATCCTCCTCTCGGAAAGGGATTACCTGTCAACTTCTCCGTAAGTCCACTGATTGCCGTGCCGACCACTGCTGGGACAGGAAGTGAAACTACCGGAGTTGCTATTTTTGACTTTAAAGACATCAAAGCCAAGACTGGTAAGAAACACTGATCAAGCGATTGGATTTTATGGGTAGATCAGGAGTTATCTATTCTTGGAACAGCCATGGCGTCTTGTGGGTTTGAATCCAACAAAGACGAATCTTGGTGGTCACTACACTGGCCAAACCTCCTCAGTGGTTATAGACCCCGTCAACAACAAAACGCCAAGAACAGTTTCAACTGGAAACATATAGTAGTGAAGTAGTGAAGCAATGCAACTTCCTTCACTAAAAATTCTAGCCCGGCTAGGAACCGTTTGCCAAAACATCTTGAACTGAAGCTCTTCCCTCGTTTTCAGTAATTGCTGCATTATAACTACAGCAGTCACGAGACTGATGATGATCCTTGGCTTTTCCACTTTTTCCCCGCACCTGTAGTGGTATTTACGTACATTGTAGGCATCGGCAACAGGGCCATCAGACCACTTCTCGGCATTGTGGATCCACTGAATGTGATGACCATGCCAAACAGAGTTGCCACCTACAGCGCATTTGATGTGTTCTGTCATGCACTAGAGTCGTTCACTGCATTGCCATACAATGAAAGAGGACCCAGGCCTCAAAATCCTTTACAAAGGCCCGCGTACCAGGTAGGATAACTTTGCAGAAATTCACCACCCAAAAGAAAGAAAGATTCTGTCTCAATTTGAGTTTAACTCAAGCAATATAGGGATCTTCTTGAATTTAAAGTCGCACTTGGCCTGATATGTTTGAAAAGTGAGGGAAAAATGTCCATGTTTGGCATTCTTATGTATTTCTTCCAGGGAAGCAACCCCATCAGTGATGTGTGGTCCAAACAGGCGCTCAGAATGTGTAATAACTACATGATAGATTCTATCAACAGCACAAACTACTTTGAAGCTAGAACGCAGATGCTTATGGCCAGCGCCTTTGCAGGTATTAACCATTGACTATTCACTTTTCTTGCATCCAGAGAGTAAGCACTTTAGAACTCAAAGAGGAATGAAACAATCAACTGACACATTTTCTCTGCATTTTGTCTGCATAGTGTTTAATTCCAATTTTTATTCCATGCGCTGGACCATGGAGTTTTCTCTTAGTGGTTATCAGGGAGAACCGTTCAGAGGAATGAAGTAGGGTTGAATGTGCTTCCTGTCGTCGCCCGTTTTACGATTTTTGCTAAATACCGTTTTTTTTCCACTCCTCATACTTTGCACGTTTTAGGAATTGGTTTTGGCAACGCAGGTGTGCATCTCTGTCATGGTCTATCCTATGCCCTGAGTGGTAATGTAAAGACTCACCAGGCGGATGGCTATCCAAATGAGAAGCCTCTCATACCCCACGGACTGAGTGTTGTCATCACAGCACCCGCCATCTTTGAATGGACAGCTACCGCCTGCCCTGACCGCCATCTTGAAGCAGCTAACCTGCTTGGCAGAGATACATCAAATGATAAACTGGCAGATGCAGGCAAGGAAAGCTTATCTTTGTAGTTTAGCTGATGGGTTACCTGAATTAGGAAAGTGTGAAGACTAATTCAGATGTTGTGTCTTTTACCTTGCGGCACTCTAACAGTGACTATGTATCCCGCGTAAGTCTGAAGTCTAAATCAACAATGGGTAAACTATAGGTAAAACTCTATGAAGTTTCTTTTATTCAAACATACTTCTGCCCATTTTACACAAATGAGCAGACTATATATTCCTCTCACTCTGGATTTACGCACAGCTAAGGTATTTTCTGCCAAGACTAGGGCGAGATAGGTCAGGGGTCATTATATGAAACTATTTGTGTGTAGCATCAAAGCCCCCTATCAGCGAAAATCCCAACATTGTATTTTCATCATATTTATAGGCAAGATATTAGCAGATGTGATACGCGATTACTGTTATAAATTGGGCATTGAAGATGGCATATCAGCACTGGGCTACACCCGATCAGATATCGAGTCATTGGTTGATGGTACGCTGCCTCAGGAGAGAGTCACCCGTCTTGCACCCCGATCGCAGACTAGGGAAGATTTGGCACTACTATTTGAGAACTCCCTTATCATGTATTAACAGAACTGATTGGTTCAGATAGTCAAAAATATTTCATTCTAGTGATAGAACTAACCAGTCATCTGATTAACAGAACAATCATTTTTTAGTTTATTAGTGCCTGTTAGATAATTGGCATAGAATTCAATCCACACGCTCATTTATACGTCTATGCACAGATTTATTTTTGTTTAGGTACTTGTAAATCAGCGGGTTCCTATTGGCTATAATTGCTCATAATGCTGTTTTGCAACCATATATTTTATATTAATTTGTTTCTCTATTTAATGCATCAAATTGATGGCTTCTTTAAAAAAATGTTCCCATTGCCCACAGCCACTTGAAAGATGTAAATTTGCATTATTTTTTCTCATAATAATTCAATGTCATTTCACATGCAGTGAGATTCTGCGATTCTATATAAGTATGTTAGTTTTGTTTATCAATAAAATGCACATATTAGCATCCTGAGTTGTCGCTTGATCCCACTGGGCTGGATGTGGTTCTCCCAGTTCAACCTTGAAACGAAACGCGCATGTTTTCATGCGAACCTCCAATTCTATGTCACTGCATGGTTGGTAGATAACCTCAGTCGTCTTTAGGAGTTGCACACCCTTGCTCAAGGCTGCCGCTGGTCACGGCAGAGCCCTAAAGGGCTCTGGGTCACGGCTGATGGTGGATAGTGGGCGTGTCTAAATACCTGTTTATAACGCAGTTTCAAGGCAGGACTCAACTGAGCTTTCAGATCAGAGTCTAGCATCAGCACGTAGTTTCCATCGGTGTTTTTCTCTTGCTAGTCAATCCTGTCCTAATCTCTGCTATAGTACTTCACAAGCGTATGCTTAAAGACTACATGGAGACGTGGCAAGAGACTGACGAGGACCGTATACTGCAGGAACTATCAGTACTTTCCTTTTACCACGGATGTATTGACTCAACCAAAGTAAGTCGTTGAATTAACCCAGAGTCAGACCTAGACTAGAACCCTCAGTCACAGTGTATGTGTCATACTCAGTCATACAGCAAACTCCTTGATGAAAATTTATCATCAGTTATTAGTGCCCTTTGGCCTATCTTAGTATCTATCATGTCATTCGTCTCAGCTCAGTTCATTTTGAATGAGTGAATCACTGAATGCCTTTGGAGTGGTTTTTTTTAGTTGAGTTCGATATTTCCAGAAAGCCATATCGATATCATATATGCCGACACAATAATAAGACAGTCCGGCAGCCTGATACCGCTTGGCTTGTAGACTGTAGTTGTGCTCAGATGAAATAATGTCATGCGGTATGCAGGTGTCACGGTGTCAGTATGGCTAGTTGAGCACTGGACATTTGTATTTTCATTTTATATGAAAGCTATAGACTAAAGACAGAGTGGACGCTGTTCTTACTGAGTGTGTAGTACTTCCAAGCTGAGAATTTGGAGTATAGTTACTAGGCCTGATGACTGGTGCCAGTTCAACTATTTGATTTTGTATGACGCCAATTTACAAACCCAAACCCGCTTTGATCAACCAAATGCAACCATACTCAAATGTATAGCAAGTTTCTGATACTTTGTAGCAACAACAGCCATCTTGCATTGTAGGCAGTAGGAATTCTTCGATATGAGAGACCAGGCTCATTTCTTCTAAGGAAAAGTACAAACCCCAGACACTCCGGAGCATTCACAGTCTCAGTCATAAAGTGAGTTTGTTAAGCATTGAATCCTGGTACCTAGATATCATACTATTATGGCCCCATACTGCGTTAAAGTTATCATGTGATGCTGCACGTGGCATCTGGAATGTTATCACTAATACCATGTGCAGGGAGTAGCTGACACAATAATAGGAAGCCTCAATGCCCACCACTGGGCTGTTATTATCTTGTCACATCTCGTTTGTTATGCCCAACAGAGGCACACGGCTACTGAGTTCGCAATAGGTTGTGATTTTTTCACCAGCCTGAGGTACCTAGTTGAAAAATGTCAAGCTTGAGGTGAAAAACTGGTAGAAATCATAAATAAGAACAGGCCACATGGCTTCTATGCAGTTGATAGGAAGGGAAACTAAAAACCTGATTTTCTAGTTCTCAGCAAATCAATGTAACCATACAACATGAATGCATCTAATCTACAGAGTTATCGTACAGCTTTCGGACAGAGTGTTGAGCACAACAAAAAAACACAGAAATAACCCTTCACCATTTTAGAGTGGCTTGTGGATCCGTAGACAATCTTTGACATGCGTCATGGTTTTTTCCCTGGGATACTGCCTCGAACGGTGTCATCTCGGTCTAGACAGAAAAGTTTTGCGTTAGTTACACTAACACCCCCAATCATACATCAAGTAACTGAGGAAGGGAAATACAGAGCTTGTAATCAGTCCGTAGTTATACTGTGCCTGGTTCTATATTGCATCAAATATGCTATCTGATACCACACTTATTACGCTGTACTGACACAGTGCTACCCAGAGGCCAGAGGAAAGATATTGGTGGGTGATAAGTAAAACCTCAAGCTGGGGCCTATATCTTTCACAGCTTGCCCTCTGTGTTGACCACAAACGCAAATTTATCAGTATGTTGTTTTTTCACTACTAAGGTACACTTTTACCAGAGCAGCCTATTTTAGAGCGTTGTATGAGGTCAGATACAGATATGCTTGGAACACAGGCCCAGATCTTTATCTACTCCACGTCCTATACATAGACAATGCGCGTGCATATTGTCAATTTTCACAATTATAGCCGCAAAATACTAGTAGTATTTTTTTTATTCAAGGGTTGCGCAAGATGATTTTGTGCAATGTTAAAGCCATTCTCTTCCCTTCAAAAAGCACATCAGTCATTACTTGGGGAGTAGAGGCCACCACCACATGAAAACCTCTCGATTGTTGCTGTCTTCCAATAAAATCCTTGTTCCAGCATTGAACTAGAGAATGTTTTGATTCCAAACAGATGCTGAATCTACCAGTGGCCCCTGATTGAACTTCTGATAGATCAAATAAAACAGATTCCACTGTCCCCTTATACTACTGCCGGGTACATGTAGCTTGATCTTATAATTATTATGTTCTGCGGAGTTAGGTCAGGCACAGCGTAACTTGTGATTTGGGTAATTTTGTACCAGTTCCTTTTCAAGTTCACTGGTTTTCAATTAATGTTTACTAATAAACAAAGCGCATTCTAGCGGTTTGTTTGCTACCACAGAAAGTTCAATACAAGCTAACTGCATATCCGCTGGTTACTTCATCATTGCAGCAACACTATACATAACAGGGTCAGTTTTATGGCAGAGGAGGGTAGCTTTTTGAAACTATTCACAATGTTGAAGAGGTCACTATTAATCATATCTCACCTAGCTTATGGTATGAACAATGCTCATTATGAGAGATAACTATACTGTTTGTGCCACCGCTGATTGTGAGCTGTTCTGATTCATTGGCATACTGTGTGACCTGTTTCTTGCACTCGGTCTCTGAATGAAGCTCGCTGACTAATGATGGTGAACTAAGATAGTAACTTAGAGACTATATTAGTAGTGATTGCATACCGCGCCAAACTGCTTTTTATCACCTTGGCTACAATCATTCATCATTAGCTCGCTGCTGTATGGGACAGATCATCATTCATCATTAATTTTGCCAATTTTTGAAATTCATAAATTGTATGGAATAATTAAAAATAGATGAAATTTCACGTCATTAACTTCAGAGCATCATTAAAATCTTAAATGGGTTATTCATAGTACATGCGTGTATCTACATGTATAGCTGAAAATGGTAGGTGGGGGGCATTGGCTAGAAGGCATTGAGGTGATTCAAAATCAGATTATGCATTCCGCATCACATTAAATGTGATAGGAGTACACGGACATAGCACCTGTGGAATACCTTATAACCTCATCCCTTTGTTTCAGAAATCGGTCAGCCAAGAAGACAGATATTTATCACTTCACAGTGCTGGGGGAACAAGGCTCGTATTATGCTATGAAAGGTTTATTTTTTAATACAATCATACAGCTGTTAGACTATTACCGAACTAATGACTTTGAAAATCACTTGGACATACCCGGTATAAAGTTGCTTCACCCCGTGAATAAAGGTGACCATCCATACTCATACGCCACAGTTGAAGGACGGTTTGAAAACCTACTCACTCATTTACGACAGCTCGACGAAGGAACAGGGGAGGAAATCTGTGAGTGCGGTATTCCTGTCCACGACGCCATCTTGCCTAATGGATGGATGATGCACCAAACTCCCATCGAGCCAAAGAAACTTTTCTTTCAGCATGACGAATTGAATCTGACGCAGTGGGAAGTGCCCGATGGCATCTGGCCCAAGGTTCGGCCTGATCAACGGAAATTCATACGAGACAGGCTGGTTTCACAGTTTCCCATGTGATTCGCATGATTTATCGATACTCATCGTTAGGATGTGAGTCAAAACCAACACAATCTCATTTCACTTTTATGACTGGAAGCTAGTTGCTGCAAACCGCTAAGATCTTTTGGCTTTGGCTCGGCTGTTTTGGCAGCTGATCCGTACTAATTATGTATTATATATTTTCCCACGAGCTATGCTATGCCAAAGATTATTAGTCACTACTCCATGTTCCTTCCAATACTTCAGATGCAATACAATGTGCCTAATACTTTTTACAATGCCCGGTCTCAGCATTTCTATATACAATATTACTATAGGTAAATAAAAATGTATAAAACAATGTATAGTAAGTTTCAACTATCAACAGCTTGATCAGCCTTACATAATACATACGGAAACATCAGTTCTGTAGTTGAATATTCATGTGTTGGTAAGCGATGGCTCATCAGCGTGTCCGTTATCCGAGTGTTAATCCATATAGAAAATGGTTTATTAGTTTTTCCCTGATCGGGTTCTTAAAGTACGGTCCATCATAGTCAGATTGGCCTCGCCTGTTTTAGTAGGTAACAGTTTCATTGAAGATGTGTCTTTAGGATCTATATTCACTGATGCCAGTCTGTTTCTTCGAGCCTGGTTTCGAAGTTCCAACTGGATAAAGACAAAGCATGAACCAGACGGAATATGCTCTGGCAAAGGTATATAGAGCTACTTGTTTTGGTAACATGTATAATAATGAGTTGGGAGAGGGTGCTACGGCTTAATACTCGGCCGGATGGATCAACCATTTTAAATTGCGAACAAACAGCCAATTATCACAACTCCAGTTTATTTGGACTGTTTCATTAATGTTTTGGGATTTCAAAACTGGTCGAAATAAACTGGAATCGCTGTTATTGGTCATTAGCCCTCAGTTTATTCTAGTTAGCATGGGTAATTTCGATTCAGAACCCTAATTTTCAAGTGTTCTAGTCAGTTAACAGACAACTCCGGAGTTGAATTGGATGGAACATCGGCTAGCCTTTCAGTACAATGATGAAAGCTTGGGGAGACAACTCTCATTTCTTCAGGGTGAGATAATGTAAGACACTTGTACTGCATATGTGATGCGCGATGGATGTTGAGAACCCTGTTATACATACACTGATACCCTCCAAAAGAGAAACCCATACCTTCGAAATTCCATACTCCAAAAAAACCGTAAATGCATCCAGAAACCCACTACAGCACCCCAAAAAATAATACCTCTAGTCTTCCGGCCGGTTTCCCAGTACCACAGTGATAGAGCGCTCAATTTTATCCTAAAATAATTTGGTCATGAGCATGAAGTAAATAAACCTCCTGATCATTAGAGCATTTGTCCAAATAATAAATTGGGACATTTTTTTCTACCCCCCAATGACTAACACTGGCCTGTGAATACCCCCTAATCAGTAGTCTATATCTCAATACACGCACGCACACAAAATGAAAACTATAAACTGAAACGAACTTCTAGTGCACATAGTTTCAGAGGCCAGGGTTGAAGATCTTACCAGCTGGTTAATTTTTCGTAGATTGTGATCCAGCTCCTTTAGGACATCCACACATTCAAATTTCCATTGTGGTGGGGCCGATATTTGTCTCCCTAGACGAAAGTGTAATCTGCCGTCATTACTCTGTTCCACTTCCTTTAGCTTCTGATCGGAATCCTGAGCCTAAAACAACATTCTACCATGATGACCGAAACTCTTGGTTTGGTTGCCTATTTTTTCTTAGTCCCTAATGTTAAAATCATACTTTGTGCATCCGTGATCATCGTGGCCTATGAATCTCCAAATTAACAGCAGAGTTTACATCGGGCTTCGGAATATCATGGTGAATATTTAAGGGAGTCTACAAACCTAAGCAGACTTGGTATAGCGGAAACTGACTATGGTCAATGTCAACCCCTTTCTACCTAGGTACCTGCTGACTCAGCATAAGGCATTTTACTACAAAACTGGGTGCAAAAAGTCAAATATACACTTACCTCATGTTCATATTTCTGTAACAACTTCTCCCACTGCTTACTCTCCTGTTTATATTTCTTACCAGTGGACCTGATTAGCTGGTCGAGGCTTTTTGCAACTGGAGAAAATAAGAAACAAAGCCAAAGTGAAGTCAAACCCCAGACAGTTTGATGGTTCAGTCAACCAAAACCAAACTCAACCAAAGTCACTCAAAGTAACAAAAATACAACAGAGTTATGCGGACACAGACCCTGTGAGTATGAATTTGACTATGACTGTAAGCAAAGTGTAACCGCAAATTTAACTGAGTGAAGTACTAGCTTGGTGGGTAGTGTACTCAATCTTGGACCAGGGATCAATGGTAAGCTAAAGTCGAGTTATGCAGATTAGCCATGAACAAGGACAGGCTAATCAATTGGTTAATAAGCAAGTTTAACCAATTGGTAGAAACTATTGATGCCTATACCTGATGCGTGTGTGAGAGAGCCTGGTGAAAGCGTTGAGTGTGACTGAACGAAAACTAGACTACCTATATCATAACTACTGGCCAACGGTATGAAGCGTATCGGGGATTACTAACTCTGGCAAGCTACGTCGCGTGGACAACTTATCCGACGTAAGTTGATATGGTGTCACCCTGCCCTGTGGAGTGTGGACACAGTCACACTCTCTCCCCTCCTTCAGGCCGTGCTTTTGAAGCCTTGGTTTGGATCCTGTGTGTTGGTCAGTCTGTGAACTCGGAGGAGTTTAAAAGGTCTAGGCTTAGTGTGGTAAGAGCAACGCCTATGGAGTAGTCGATGTGTAAGCCACCAGAAAAAAAGATCCCAAGTAGCCTAGAAGTAGAAGTAGAACAACTGACTTGCTGACTGATCGTCTTTGCTTAGTTACTTGTCACTAACTAGTAACTTACTTGACACCAACTCAGCGATTGGGTGAGTGACAGTGCATGACACTGACAGAGGCAAACTCGAAGTCATACTGATACTCACTAACTCAGACTCAAGTTGGAGACGAGAGACTCTCACTCCCAGACTCAACCGGTCACTCAGTCAGTGTCAGTGTGACTCAGAATCACAGTACAATGATAGACATGAACAAAAGGCGACAGGACTAAAAGGCGGCACGGATAGGAACAAAGGGCGGCAATGCAATCAATTTGTGCAAATAGATACAGCCCCATCAGTGTCATATAAACATTTATTATGCCATGTACATGGTAGCCTACATATATGAAGAGTTGCAGCCCAAGAATACCAGCAACGACGTCATGTCTTACATGTAGTAGGGCAATGGAGTATACACTGTAGTACTACATCTACATGTAGTGTGTAAAAGTACCCCTGGTACCAATGGTGTTTTGGCAGTTTCGGAATTAGAGGGGAAGATCATTTCGTTCGAATTACTGTAGCAGAGCCTGGTCATTGACAACCCATCCAATGGTATGTAGTCTTTTTAACAGAGTAGAAAATACTTGCACTATATCATATGTCAAAAAAGACTCATGGTAATATTTTACGATGCCAATGCACTACACTAGTTGTCAAGAGTGTCTATGGGGGGGGGGTCCGTGGGCCGGAAGCTGGGAGCATTTCTGTTTTTCAGATGGTGAAATGTGGATAGTTTTAATACTCAACACTAGCTGTTGAATCCAATTTATGTACACTTTTTATATACATTTATGCTTTAACATTTTAGTAGCCCTCACATGACAATTGACAACTAAAGGGGAAAATACCCTCTGGATTTTACTAAAACAGAACTAGGGGGAAAGATACAACGTGCCAAAACCGTAGTGGCTGGTAGTGGTACAAAAATAAAAAAGTTGACTTATGTTTACACATTTTTTTTGTGCCTGGTGCTCCCTGTTGGCACTGATGATAATTTGGGAACTGCCGCCCTTTGTTTCAATAGCGTGTCTACTTTTATTCTTTTCTCTGCCGACATGTATTCCTGTCGCTTTTTGTACCTGTCGACTTTTATGCTGTACCTGTGACTCACCGTCGCGTCAGAGTCAGTAAGAGTAACTCAGTACGCTATAACTATTTTTAACTTTCCCGACTATAGACAGTGCACTGTGACTGACTAAGTAGTAAGTATCATACAAATTACAATACATTCACTGACTGACTGAGTCAGTGAGTGTGAGTCAGTCAGTGTCACTCACAGTCACTCACTCACGGATC
>Ga0224501_10003549_pt1 | contig 12290 bp, 18 predicted proteins | sample SF_Oct11_sed_USG_4_FD_169105 | JGI IMG/M metagenome (GOLD analysis project Ga0224501, IMG submission 169105) | Sediment microbial communities from San Francisco Bay, California, United States - SF_Oct11_sed_USGS_8_1 | ecosystem: Environmental > Aquatic > Marine > Sediment | place: USA... | reverse complement strand
TTCTCTATGTTGAAGGCGTGCTTTCGTTCTTACCCGAAATAGCGGTTGAGTTGATTAATAAAGGAGTTTTGGCTGGTGTGGTTGCAGGTATAACAATAGCTTTACCATATGTCGTACCATTTTATATAATTCTTGCATTGCTTGAAGACAGCGGTTATTTGCCCCGTGCAGCTTTTCTTATGGATAACTTGATGCATAAAATAGGATTGCATGGCAAAGCCTTTATTCCTTTAATGTTAGGTTATGGATGCAGCGTCCCAGCCTGTATTGGCTGTAGAATAATGGAGACTGAACGTGAACGGTTTCTAGCGGGTTTTGTGGTCGTTTTAATTCCGTGCGCTGCAAGAACCGTTATTATTTTAGGTTTGGTTGGCAGATTCATAGGTCTGCATGCGGCTTTGGCTTTGTACGCTTTCGACTTAGTTCTTGTATTCATATTAGGTAGAATTGCTTTCAAGGCTCTTCCAGGGGAACCTGTTGGCTTGATTATGGAAATGCCGCCCTATAAGAAGCCTTCAATAAGAAACATATTGATTAAAACATGGAGTCGGACAAAGGATTTTATTTACATGGCGCTTCCAATAATCTTGGCTGGAAGTGTAGTTATAGAGGCCTTAGCCTTGTCTGGATTCATGGATTATGTGGTCGAAGCTGCAAGTCCACTAATTAACGGTTGGCTGGGACTTCCAGCGGTAACCGGTATACCATTGATTTTCGGAATTTTGCGTAAAGAGTTGGCACTTATTTTGCTAGAAAATGCCTTGTTACTGCAGGGGATGATCCTTAGAGATTTAACCGCTATTCAGATGATTGTCTTTTCACTTGTAACTATGATTTATGTTCCTTGTATAGCCACTATTGCCGCGTGTATAAGGGAATTTGGATGGAGAAAAGCCTTAGCAATAATGATCATTGACATAGCACTTGCCCTTTTCTTAGGCGGATTGGCCTACCGACTGTTACCTTTAGTAATGACAGCCTAACAGGGAAAACATCAGAATTGTAAAACATCTCCAGTTTTCAATAGCCGACACTTATCTCCAAAAGCTTCTTTGATTCTACGTGTTGCTTTTTCTCCGGTGCAGTGGCAAGGTCCAAGAAAGTCAGCATCGTGCGCGAATCGAGAGTCTCTGGGGAAGTCAGAGGCGATTACATCTATGTATACGATGACGACAAGGAAGTTGCTCTGGAAACGTTGAAGCATGAATTCGTGGATTACGCAATCAGCAAGGTTATTGAGCCATATAAGGATGTGACGAACAGACTGATCGCCATCATCAATGACATCGCCTACACAAGAAAGGAGAAGCTCGTAGAAAAATTGACTCAGCTAATCAGTTGACGGAGGTCAATGGACGCGGTCGTCTATCGCTGATTGGGGATGATAAACGGTTAAACCGTGTCTAGAGTTTGTTCCTTACTTCTTGAGGCAAGCGTCAGAAGCCATAAGAGCGAGTACTGACGATGAGGTGGTGCGTGTAAAAATGGCGGCTAGACGTTGAGGTATTTTGGGCAAGTCAGCGTACGTTAAACTATCTGTAAGGGTCTTCCTTCTGTGAGTGCTTGAGCTGTTTTTCTCCTCGCACTTTGCAGGATCCTCCAAACGGTTCCCCTTGAAACCCCCATTCTTTGTCCTGCTTGTTCTTGTGATAATCCTTCTAGGTCGACGAGTCTAAAAGCTTCAAGTTCCGCTCTATCTATGTGAATTGGTACGAGGCCTCTAGGTGGATTAGGAGTCAAACCTATAATTGGTGGAGTAATTCCTACTCTAACTGGCTTTGGGAATCGCCCTCTTCTGCCTCGCCTTCGCCTGCGTCCTTGTCCCAACATCGACTTGACTATTCCTTTACGCTGTTTACGTATGTGTCGGCGCAACTCTTATATATTTCTGTGCATATTCTAATAAATAATAATGTGCATATGCACAAAATAGGGGTGAGATAAAGAATGCCAAGAGGAGATAGAACAGGACCCCGGGGCTTAGGACCTAGAACTGGAAGAGCAGCAGGCTATTGTGCTGGTTATCCTATCCCTGGATTCATGAACCAGATACCTAGATTTGGAAGAGGCTTCGGCAGAGGATGGGGCAGAGGTTTTGGAAGAGGCCGTGGTAGGGGCTTTGGTAGAGGCTTCGGCAGAGGTTGGTGGTGTTACCCACCGCAATACCCATATGCTTATCCCCCGTCGATGTATCCACCAATGGCAACTCGACAGTCTCCAGAAGAGGAATACCCAGCACTCGAAGACTACAAGAAAGAGCTAGAAGCAGAAAAAGCAGACCTCGAACAAGAAATGAACGAAGTTGAAGCAAGAATCAAGGAGCTAAGGGCAAAGATTGAACAAGGAAAAAGCCAACCATAAGGACAATGAAATCCGCGCGCGTGATACATGGGCTCGAAATAGGTGCTCTGGAAGGAAGATGCAGACTAGACCCCTTTTTTGATGGACGTGTTCGTGTTTCTTACGGATTGCATAGGAGGGATGTCTTGAGAATGAAGAAGTTTAGGATAGCAGTAGCGACTAATGGAAAAGGAGGATTAGAAGATGCTGTTTCGCAGGTTTTTGGCAGGGCAACCACGTTCACACTAGTGGACATTGAAAATGGAGAGATTCAGAAAGTAAAGGTTATTGACAATCCTGCAGTAACATACGAACATGGTGCTGGGCCCATTGTAGTCAAGAAAATGGTGGATTCAAAAGTTAACATGGTAATCGCTCCCGAATTTGGTCCAGGCGCATCAACACTACTAGAACATCATCGCATAGCTATGACCTCTGCAAAATCCTGCACGCGAGTGAATAATGCGGTAGAAGAAGCTTTGAAGAAGCTTAAAAGCAAATAAGGTTGTTCATTTAAAGGGCGTACACGCATCCTAGAGTTTTCTGGTATGAGTTTGGTGCGCATCAAGGTAACTACTATAGTACATATACATATGCCACAGAAAACATGACACAGCGCGCTTTGGAAGCAAAACTAGTAGCGCGCGCGCGTGAGCTAATATGTTAATAAGGTATCGGTTTGTTCAAGAACCCACTCTAAAGCTCGTTTAGTTCCATGCCAAGCAATATTCTGTCGCTCAGTAAGTGGTGATCCACATTTTCTATTTTCTTTAAGTTCTTTCAGTGCTTTCTTAATCTCTTCTTCTGTTCTCATGTCAACACCTCCTCTTTTCTGCACATTCTGCACAACGCCAACCATCCTTAGTATGAACAGCTGGTTTTGCATACAAGTTTTTGTAACCCGTCACGCGCGTGTGTGTCTAACTGCTCAGCGTTGACTAGCGCCGAGATTTTTATAATTTCATTTCGAAGCAGTTTCTCCACTCTCTTTTTTGCACCCATGCTTGAAAAGTTTACCATTTTCGCCAGTTTATTAAAGGTTGTTCGCCCGTCAAGCTGTAACTGTGAGATTATTTTGCTGTCAACATCGTCCATGAATTACACCAATACACGCACATTAGGTTTATTTTATAAACGCAAAGTATTAATATTGTTTACCTATTAAACCCTTCTTCCATGAGATGAAAGCTGGCGAAAGAAACTGGTACATTGAAGCGTGGAAAGTGAAAATTAATGAAGGAAAAAAACAAAAATTCAGAAACATCTGCCAACCCCAAAAAGCAACTGCACAAAGAAGGAGAAAAGAGTCTTAAACTCAAGATGGTCAAGATCAAGCACAAAATCGCTATAATCAGCGGTAAAGGAGGTGTAGGCAAAAGTACCGTGACAGTGAACTTGGCGATGGCTTTCGCAACCCATGGCTACGTAAGCAGCGTAGGGATCTTAGATGCAGACATCACGGGACCCTGCATACCCAAAATCTTAGGGATAAAAGGTCAAAAACTTCAGGCTGGTCCCCCAGGTATCTTTCCTGCGACAGGTCCCTTAGGAATGAAGGTTGTTTCTATGGATTTTCTTCTCTCTAGCGATGAGGTACCCGTCATCTGGCGAGGGCCTCTCAAGATGAGAGCTATCCAACAGTTTCTGTCAGACATAACGTGGGGAGAACTTGATTTTCTCTTCATTGACCTTCCTCCAGGCACCGGGGACGAACCCCTGAGCGTAATGCAACTTCTACCAGATATGGACGGCGTGGTTATTGTGACAATTCCGTCGGAGGTTTCTCAGATCGTCGTGAAGAAGGCAGTCACCTTCGCTAGGAAGTTGAACGTTCCAGTAATCGGTATTATAGAGAATATGAGCGGTTTCACTTGTCCAAAGTGCGGTGAACACACAGATATTTTCAAAGCTGGCGGAGGAAAGAAGATAGCAGAAGATTTAGTGATTCCCTTTCTCGGCAAGATTCCCATTGACCCGCAAATCTGCAGCGACTCGGACAAAGGATCACCTTTCACAATCGAACATCCAGACTCTCCAGCATCAAAAGCCTTCATGGAAATCGTCAAGAAAGTTGAAGAGTTTCTGAAACAGAGAAGGAAGTTGGAAACAACGCTATACTGGAAACCGCTGGGAAGGGGGTGAATAAGTGAAGATTGGAGTATCATCTTCAGGAAATAACATGGAAGCTCTAGTGGATCCACGATTTGGAAGATGCCCTTACTTTGTGTTAGTGGACTCTGAGTCTATGCAGTTCGAAGCCGTTCCCAACTTAGCGGCAGCATCAGGAAGTGGAGCAGGAATCCAAGCAGCACAAACCATCACCAGTAAACAAGTTCAAGTCTTGATAACGGGCAATGTTGGACCCAATGCATTTCGGGCTCTATCTGCGGCAGAAATAACTGTTATTACAGGCGCTTCAGGAAAAGTGAGAGAGGTCATCGAAAAATACAAGAAAGGCCTTCTTTCCGAGACTAGAGAGCCTACTGTGAGAGGACATTTTGGGATGGGAGCTGGTAGAGGACACGGTCGGAGAAGAGGGCAACAATGAGAAGTTTTTCCTTTGAAACAAAAAAGTAGAAAGGAGGTGGCGAGATGGTTAGAATAGTCGTCCCAGTAATGAATAAAACTGGTTTGGATGCTCAGCTGTCAGAGCATTTTGGAAGAGCCCCATACTTCATCGTCATCGAACTAGACGAAAACAGAAGTGTTGTAAGTCAAAGAACCGTGCCTAACACAAGTGAGCATTTCGGCGGCACCGGACGCCCACCCGATAGAATTTTACAGTTCAAACCCGACGCCCTCATCACATATGGGATGGGCCCCCGTGCACTGAACATCTTTCAAAGTGCCAACGTTGCTGTGTTACAAGCAAACGCAAACACGGTCAGAGATGTGGTATCCGCGTACGGTAATGACAAGCTTGAAGAGTTGACTGAAGGTTGCCACCACGCACAACACCCATAGACGAATCTAATACAATTAGCCCATTCCTTGGAGGAGTAAACATGTCAAAGTTGACGAAAGAGCAGTTTGAGCTATTGAAAGATGTTGGTTATTCGGTAAAGGTTATCGAACTCTATATGAACAAAGTTAACGTCGGCGTGATAGAGAACGCCGACGTTAGTTTAGCCTACAGGGGTCCCTGTGGGGACACAATGAAACTTTATTTAAAAATCAGTAATGATACTGTCATAGAAGACGCCAAATTTCAATACCTAGGTTGCCCAGCAGCAGCTTCATCTGGCTCTGCAATAACCAGAATTGCCAAAGGCAAAACACTGGAAGAAGCAAAAAACATAACCGAACAAGATATATTACACGAATTAGGAGGACTACCCGAAGCAAAACTCCATTGTCCAAAGCTTGCTGTCACGACACTGCAAAAAGCAATCACAACGTATGAAAACTGCCAAAGAAAACCATTGACTGTGAAATAGCTTGTGATTTCCTTGCTGCATGAACATAAAACCATCCTAATCATGGAATGGTGACGTCAACTGCTAACATGCATGTTTCTCTAAAAGAGGCCGTATGAATGATTTTATCAATCGCCAGTGGGAAGGGAGGAACCGGAAAGACAACGGTTGCTGTAAATATGGCACTATCTCTTAAAGATGTCCAACTCTTAGATTGTGATGTGGAGGAACCTAATGTACACCTGCTTTTACACCCTAACATAAATGAAGAGAAATCGGTCTACGTCTCAACTCCACAGGTTGATGAAGAACTATGCGATCACTGTGGAAAATGCGGTGAATTCTGCCAATACAACGCCATACTTGTTAGTTCGGAAAAGGTTTTAGTATTTCTGGAGCTCTGTCACAGTTGCGGCGGTTGCGTTATTGTCTGTCCTGGAAAAGCCATCAGCGAAGAACAGCACAGAATTGGGACTTTGAAATGTGGTTCGACTGGCGATTTAGAGGTTGTTTATGGGGAGCTTGATGTGGGTGAGCCTATGGCGGTTCCAGTGATAAGGGAAGTCAAGAGGCGGATTGAAAGTGATAAAACTGTAATTCTTGATTCTCCTCCGGGAACCTCCTGTCCAGTCATAGAGACTGTTAAGGGAAGCGACTTTTGCGTTCTTGTGACTGAACCCACTCCTTTTGGTCTACACGACCTGAGAATAACGGTTCAAGTTTTGGAGGATATGGAGATTCCCTTCGGCGTTGTTGTTAACCGTGCAGGACTAGGCGACAAAAAAGTCTACGAATATTGCGAAGAAAAGAACATCCCCATACTGCTGGAAATTCCCTACCGAAGAAAAATAGCGGAGCTCTACTCGAAAGGCATACCCTTCAGTTCGGAAATGCCAGAATGGAAAGAAAAGTTTCAGACGCTTTTTGATGAAGCAAGGAAGCTTGCTGGTAAATGAAGCAACTGACAATTTTGAGCGGCAAAGGCGGCACAGGTAAGACAACAATAACTGCTTCACTCGCAGTTTTGGCAAAAAACGCTGTCATAGCTGACTGTGATGTAGATGCGCCGGATCTTCACATGCTTTTACATCCCAAAGCAATCAAAACACAGGAATTTAAGGGTGCAAAACTAGCTGTCATTGATGAATCAGAATGTACAAAATGCGGTTTATGCCGAGAAAAATGCAGATTTGATGCCATAACAGAAGATTTTAAGATTGACCCTATTTCCTGCGAAGGCTGTGGCGTTTGTACTATCACCTGCCCAGTAAACGCTATAACCTTGGTTGAGCGAATTTCTGGACATGCATACGTCTCAAAGACCAAATACGGCCTTATGGCTCACGCCATGCTTAGTCCCGGCGAGGCAAATTCAGGGAAACTTGTCACTTTGGTGAGGCAGAACGCCAGAATACTAGCTGAGAAGGAGCACAGTGACATAATCATAATAGACGGTCCGCCAGGGATAGGCTGCCCTGTTATAGCTTCAGTTACAGGAATAGATGCTGGCTTGCTGGTTACGGAACCAACAATGTCTGGGATTCACGACCTTGAGAGGGCATTACAGTTGTTGAGGCATTTCAATGTGTCACCGTTTGTTTGTGTTAATGTGTACGACATAAACGAGGATAATGCAGAGAAAATTGTGAGGTTTTGTAAAGAAAACGACATAGAGATTGTTGGGAAAATTCCCTTCAATCCCATTGTTACGGAAGCCATGGTTAACGGAAAGCCCACAGTGGAATATGCTCCTGAAAGCGATGTCGCCGAAGAAATAGAGAAGCTATGGGAAAAGATTCTTTCAGCTCTGAAACATGGAAGTGGCTAATCTGGAAGATGGGGAGACAATGGCTTTCGGCCCTGTTCCGTCAAGGTGCCTGGGAAAAAGCTTAGGAATAAACAACATTCCGCCAAAAACTTGCTCCTATTCGTGCGTTTACTGCCAGTTAGGAAAAACCACGAACATGACAACAGAAAGACAAATCTTCTATAGATCGGAAGACATTTTGAAAGAAGTTAGGAAAAAAGTTGATGCGACAGCCACAAGAAAAGAGAAGGTGGATTACCTCACTTTTGTTCCAGATGGAGAATCGACTTTAGATCTCAACCTAGGCAAGGAAATATCTATTCTAAAACAGATAGGAATTCCGATAGCTGTTTTGACTAATGCTTCGCTGATTTGGCGAGATGATATGAAAGAGGATTTAATGAAGGCAAACCTAGTCTCATTGAAAGTCGACGCTATCACTGAAGATTTGTGGATAAGAATAAATAGACCTCATGAAAATCTGAGGTTAAACGAGATTTTAGAAGGCATAAAAGAATTTGCAAATGAATTCAATGCAAAAGTTATCAGCGAAACAATGTTTGTGGATGCTGCAGTGTTTACGGTTCCTTTCGCTCTGGGCATACGTATCAACTCTTTCTACGCTGTAGTAGCCGTATGATACCGAGCAAAAAGTTTGCCCTTGGAACCTTTTTCATATAGGCCTTATAGTCATCTCCAAACTTCTCAATCGAGTCTTTATCTGCTCTGATTAAATCAATGTATGTCAACGGGATAATAGGAACCCCCAATATGATGATAATCCAGTGCTGGAAAAGCAGCATACCAGCAATTGCCCACAGTATAAACGTTACATACTGTGGATGACGGACAATAGAATAGATTCCAGTATCAACAAGCTTAGTAGTGTGAATGTAACTTTTTCCTCTCTTCACGCCACCCCTTTTGCGAAACTCCGCAACTGGTAACATACCAAAAACTATACCTGAAAAAACATAAAGCCCCACGCCAACATAAGCTAAGATTTCAATCTGCGAAACATATGATAGCAAACAGATCCCAACGATGATTTGTGAGATAAAAAGAATGCTTACAAAGGTTACTGGAATGAAATCTACCCAAGAAAGACTTTTCTTAGTCATTTTTCCTTCCCATTTTATTATTGAAGGCTAAATAGTTTAGAACTAGCTGTGGGTTAAAACTATTCGGGCAATCGTTAAAGCATCATGATTTTATGATTTCTGCATTATGAAAAATGCTGAACTGTGCTCTTTGGGGTTCCTTTTGACCATGTCTATCTCATCTTGATACTTTTTAAGTATCTTAAGAGCTCCCGAGTTGTTCTTGTATTTCATGTATAACTCTTCGATTCGAATTTCTAAAGGTCTGTAATATTCTGTCCACCAAGCGTCCTCGGGTAACTGAAAATGATTTATAAGTTTGTAGCCACAGCGGGGTATCTTCTTGAGTTTATTTGATACGGTTTTAATCTCATCGTGGACAACCAAGAAACCGTTCGGTTTTAGTAACCGTCTCCATTCCTTGAGGCCTTTTTCAAAACCAATTATCCATATTGAACCCTCAGCCCATATGATGTCGAAACTTTCATCTGGGAAATCCATCTCAAACAAAGAGCATTTCATAGTCTTCACTCGACTTGAAAAGCCCTCTTCTTCAATTTTTGAATTCAGTTTATCTAAGAGAGATTGGCTAATGTCTATCCCTATAATTTCACCATCACTCAACTTTGCCAACTCAATAGTTGGAGCACCAGAACCACAACCAATGTCAAGTATGCGTGGTTTTTCTAGTTTAGGCAGCATCTGGAATGCTTTTCTTGTATATTTACTGAATTGTTCTCTGAAATGATCTTTTATCTCTACAAGCAAGTCTCTAGACATTAAATCTCAGCCCAGTTTACTTTCTAAATAGCTCCTGTGTCTTTTGCGAGGAAACCATTTTGCTACTCGTTTTTGGTATGCAATGTATTCTTCTCTTAATATGCGAATGAGATCTTTTTCTTCATACGTTGCCATCTTATCGTATAGGATTAAGAACGCTAGCCAGACTCCAAATGAAAGGAGCGAGGGACTGATAAAGAAAAATCCTAGACAGAACAGTAGGATTCCAAGATACATGGGATGTCGAACCCAGGAATAAACGCCTGAGTTAATGAGTCTAGGTTGGTCAGTTATTTCACCGAAAACTGCTTTGTGTGACTTTGCTACGAGATACAAGCCAAAACCCAATGAAAGAATCGCTGGAAGTAAGAGTACAGGAAGAGAAAACAACCCAATCAAGACCGTTGAGTACCTAAAAATAAAGAAACTCAAAGAATCTCCACCCCACACCACAAAAAACAAGATTATCATTATGAGCTGAATTTGGTCGCAGTGAGGAAATTCTGAGCCTAGAACAGTCCTATTTTCAGAGATTTCAATCACTACCTGGAATTGCTTGACCTGACTAAAGACCAGAAAAGGTATGTCGGTATTAATGTCCAGATAAAGTAACCGTAGGCAACAATTTTAGCGCGCGTGTAAAGCGTTACCTCCACCGCGCCATGGGGTATACTTCCTCGTAGTTGGAAACGGTCCGTACTCTTTTTTATTGATCAATGCCATCATTTCATCCAGAAGCTTCGTCCCCTCTGCCATCTTTCCTGGCAGAAATTTCATAATAGCCCTTATCATCACTTTCACGACTTACTACCTCGTTTTATTTCTACAACCAATAAAAAAGGGGAGAGAGGGTGCCAAACTTATTTCAGTTTGAACGTCCATTTGCATCCGTTTTCTTCAAGATCACAAGTTAAGCCCATTCCGAATTTTTTGGTTATATGCTCGGGGGACATATGCATGGCTATTTCTGATTTGCAAACTTCCCTTGGGCCAATGTTGAGACCAGCTTTCTTTACTACATCTCTTAATCTTCTGAGCATCTCGCAGTTCTTCATCCTTACGACCGCTTCACGATCCGAGACCCAAGATAATTCAAGGCCTGACAAGGGCTGTTCCATCTGAAACGCATACATCATCTGGTTGACGGACTGCTTGAAGGTCCTGCCCGGGGAAACCACCTTCATAAGTCTAACCACTGAACCCATAAAGCTCGGCATCATTTTTCCCATAACTTTAGCCAAGTAATCCGGCCACTTGTCCACTGTTCCATGTTCCTTATTGAAAGCATAGCTTGCAGCGTAATACAATGCCAAGAAATCATAAAGTTTGTCATACTTCTCTTCCAGAGACATTTCCTTAATCGCCAAAATCTCTCTCCTCCAACAGGGTATTATCTTGATAAACTTTATTTATCACTTTCGTTTATAAAATAAACTATGAATGGTGAAAAGCTGTGGACGAGGTTGATAGGAAGATAGTTTCGCAACTTCAACTTGATGGACGAATGACCCTTAAAGAACTGAGCAAGATCGTTGGTTATACAAGTATGGGGGTCAAAAAGAGAGTGATGAATCTCCTTGAACAAGACGTTATTAAGATTTCAGCACTTCTCAACATAGAACCGTTAAACCTGTGTGCAGCCATCCTATTTCTTGAAATTGAAAGTGCTGATGCTATGTATAGGCTTCTTGAACGCTTCAAAGATTGCCCCAGAGTTGTTCACATCTTTACGACACTGAGCGGATACAACCTGATCGCTCTCATAGTGGCGGAGGACCAAGAAACACTTGAAAGCATATCCATAGAGAAATGCTCTCTAAGAAGTAGTGAAGGAATCCGCAGGTCCGAGTTCTATCCCGTAGGTAACGTTCATTACTGTGCTTTTCTCTCAGTGAGGGAATATCTTACACACAAAGAAAGAACAATCAGCCCATGCAACGTTGACTGTGGACCTTGCCAGAGATATAAGGCAAGAAAATGCGTTGGATGCCCAACGACACATTACTACCATGGTCCCCTCTAGTCATCGTTCTGCAAACAGATACATGCTTCAACTCTCCCCTTTCACATTTTCAAAATATGCCCTTTCTCAAATGGCGCACGCTATTTAGGCTACCTAAACGGTCAACCTTGCTGACTTGGATATTAAAGAGTGTCGGGTTTAGACAACTGGGTATTTTTCATGTCTCTTCCTAAGATACTCCTGCGCGCGCTTTTCGGGCTTATAATGTGATTCTTCCTCTTTTTCTTCAGGAGTGACGATTTTCTTTTTCTCCATGTCAACGATTATGATAATATTCAAGTCCAGTAAAGTTTCCACTTGTTTTCATCAGCCGGAGTCTTCATTCCAATCGTGGAGATGCCGGATTGGTTACGAATCGTTACATCATTTTCAGCATTATGTTTCACAGATTTAGTAATTATTACACTCGCGCGCGCGAGAAAAACTTGTTATAGAGAAGCGTTGTAAGCTGTTGTAAGCTCCTCTATTTCTCAATTCTTTTTGGCTTCTCTAGAAGAGCCTTAATTCATCGTTTGTTGGTCTTTTTTTTAGAGAAGCGTTAGTCAACATCAACTGAGAGGTGTTGTTAATTACGTTGCTAATTGTAATTTTGAAAGAATGCGAAAGTTAAGCTTATGTCAGGTCTAAAACTAACATTTACCATTGTTTTAACATCAAAACCTCTAGCGCGCGCTAAAGAAGGAAATAGAGCGTATTCGTTATCTTTTACACCTTATATGGAAACGATGTCGATGTCTATTTCTGCTGGATTCTCTTGGAGGTAACCCCGTCAAGTTCAATAGCCTTCTCCTCGCCTGTCTTTACGTTTCTAAACAAGACTTCAT
>Ga0224501_10003548_pt1 | contig 12292 bp, 8 predicted proteins | sample SF_Oct11_sed_USG_4_FD_169105 | JGI IMG/M metagenome (GOLD analysis project Ga0224501, IMG submission 169105) | Sediment microbial communities from San Francisco Bay, California, United States - SF_Oct11_sed_USGS_8_1 | ecosystem: Environmental > Aquatic > Marine > Sediment | place: USA... | reverse complement strand
CACAACCATGTATCTGCCTTAATACTATGTTGTAATCTTAACCAAATTGCTAGGGCGGCTTTCGATAACCATGGTATAGATGATGGAGGGTCCCAACCAGTTGATAGGCGCTAAGATCACTATGTGGTTGTTGAAGATGCATCTTTCTGGTGAAAAGTTTTCGACAATTGACGTGTAAAATATGGCTTAGTGTGGCATAATGCTTCACACGAAGTCAGCGGGTGCCTCGGTTAAGAGCAGTTTGCCCTGGGTATGGTCAAGTGCCATTGTGCAAGTCCTGCTTGTGCTTGTAACTCCACTAGGGTTTTCATCATGGTCTCCCTAGACCAACGAATTCCAGTAATGTTCTGTCTTTACCAGGTTCAACCACAGCGACATATGCCATGACAGTTCTCAATATCTGCAATGAAAGATGGGATGGTGTGCCTTTCATTATGAAAGCTGGCAAAGGTGGGGGCTAGTTACTATTGTTACTACAAACGCAAGACTACATTATCAAATTGTAGTTTGTTTTGAGTCCTCTATTGTGGACACATATTCTTAAACGTTTATCTAGCTTAATTTAGCTGAGTCACGCATGAACTTGCATCAGTTGCCATGTAAGCGTTGTCAGCCTTCTGTTTTTTCTTGCAACAACAATGATTCTTATAGCCACCAATGAAAGGAAGGCAGAAGTTCGGATACAGTTCAAGCCTGTGCCAGGAAACATCTTCCCAGATGGGCAATTGAAGAGAAATGAGCTAGTTATGAGAGTTCAGCCGGGTGAAGCGGTGTACTGTAAAATGATGACGAAGAAGCCAGGCATGGCAGTCGGTGCTGTGGAGACAGAGATGGATCTGTCCTATAACAGCAGATACGAGGTAAGTTTATGTCTGTAAGCTCAATGCATCTTTGTTTCACACAACCCCTGACCCCCTGACTTATCCAAGTCGGCCCACTAACCCTAGCGTATTTTGGTGCTGAACTCACAATTGGCTGGGAATATTGGACTTTTTTTTAGACGTTAACACTCTTGGTTTGTGAAGGTGGCTAATGGAGGGTGTCATGGTCAGATTGAATTGGTTTGATTCAGTTTGGTTGTAATTAATATGAACTGGTATTCAGCATCCAGGGATATACCTATTCTGTAAAAATAGGTTGACTCTCTGAACAAAGGTTGCCCACCTTTGGTATAAGCAAATAAGGCATGAACCACCCCAGACACTGTTGACATAATTAACCAAATATTCGCAGGTATGGGCACCAGGGTGGCAGCGTAGAGTTGCCCTCTCTATGATAACTCGGGTGGCAGTGATCACATTGTGTCTGCTCTTGCTCGGATCCAGATCTTTCCAACTCTGTCTATTGTGTGTTGCAGCTTCTGCTTGTCTCCAAGAACTCAACTCAGCTTTCCCAGCATGTGTAATTCAGTATGCCCTGCACCTACTTTATCTTCCTTTCCCTCTCAGTCCCCATCCCAGATTGGAATATGTCACAATTGTTTTGCGGATAAGATATTGATAGATTGTTTTTCTGACTTGCGTTTACAATTAGTTACCTTTTCACAAGGGAGTTATGATGCCTGATGCTTATGAGCGGCTAATATTGGATGTGTTCGTCGGCAGTCAGATGCACTTCGTCAGAACAGATGAGCTTCGAGAGGCGTGGCGTATATTCACCCCCATTTTACATCAGATTGAAAGAGAGAAACCAGCTCCTATACCATACAAATATGGAACGTAAGCTGAATAGCACTGTTGACTTCATATTTTTCCTGAGCTATGATGTCAAATCCCATATTAAATTAAAAAAGCTCACAAAGTTAGTATTTGAATTGAAAATAAGTTTTGCAGTCAAACCATATTTACCTGGATAAAATAGAAATATTGTAAATATTGTCCCTAGTGGAGTGAACAGTACGTCCATGGTCTTTCAGTCACAAGCATCACCCCGAACTGTTTCAAGCCATTTTTATTTATGAAGAAGCTAGCAGCACAACCACACTCAGAAGGGTCAAGGTAATTTGATAATTTGGTAATTTGAATTATATCTTTGTAGTCGAGGGCCCAAAGAGGCGGATATGTTGGCTGCGAAGGTTGGTCTGGACTACACGGGAACATACCAATGGAAGGGCAACAAGCTGTAAAGTGCACCATGGTTGCATGTTGATATTCCTTTTATATATTGTATTTAGAGGTAATTGATTAGATAAATTTTTATATCATGAATGCTAACTGGGAGAGGATAAAAAATGAAATGCTGTGGCTTTTGAGTATAAAGCTATTTAGATTTAATATAAATTAGAATGAGAATACTAGCTGATTTTAATGGTACAGCAATGCGTTTCTCCACAGAATTGCACTTATTGCCACCCAGTTACTATGCGATTTCTTCCTTCATACATGAGCAACATCCATATGACTCATCAAGGAGGACTCAAAGAGAAATCTTTTGTGACACACTCCGCAGCTATGCTTCTCCCTAAAGTGACATTTCATGTGTTGTTGAAGCTCTGCGGTTTCCTTAAATGGTTTGGAACATTCTATGCAAGTCAGAGTTTCTTCTTCGGCGTGTAGGTCACTGTGTAATGAATCTGACAGCTGATTGCTATCATCATCGCTAGTTGGCTCAATCAGTGTACAGATGGTATCCTCTATCACTTGCTGACTAATGACATCTGGAGATGTTCTTCCATGCGAAACATCACACGATGCCATGGTGTCAGAGCTTTGGTCGAATGGGATTTGGGTTTTGTCACCAAAGCTTATGGGTGGAAGATCTTCAGAGAGAACAGTGGAACCTCTTTGCATCTCAAAATTATGTGTGAAAACCATTGAGTTGATCTCGGCACGATTCTTATATCTATGAACTTCCTTGAGGTGATTTGTTACTCCTCGTCTATACTTGAAATATTTGTGGCACACCAAACAAGAAAACTGCTTGATTTCGCTGTGTGAACGCATGTGATCAGTCATCTTCTCTCGGGTTGGGAAACACCGGCCGCACACGTTACATGGTGGTAGGCCACGTCTGCTTATCCTCAATTCACCAAATGCCAATCCTGAGTTCGTGTCACTCCTATTTTTCTTGGTGATTGTACCAGTCACTGGTGTGTTAAGGTCTGGGACGATTGGGATATCAGAATCCTCTGTCAGTTTGTGTGGCGTTCCTTTACGGCCACGTTTAGTTGGTGGCTGTCCGTCGATAACACTTGGGACGTGCGTAGGGGCTCTCTGAAGAGATGGTAGTGGAATAGGAGTAACCCTAATGGATTCAGTGTCTTCGGAGGCACCGGCGTCTGGCATGCACAAGTTGGCGGCTGATGGTGAATCTGTGGTGGGTTCAGACTTGACTTGCACAGTGGGTGGCGGAGCTGTGTATAGAGTTGAACCATTCATTGTAGCTTCGCGGTTAGAAGTGTAGATCTGAGTATACTGCGTGCATATGTACTCCAACTCGTTAAACCCAGCCTAAAAATCAATAGGGTTTGATTTGAGCTGCATACAGACGTAAACTTGTTGTACGGATAACAGTTGGTTATGGTCAAACTTCCTGTCAAATTCACACAATGTTCTCCTAATAACGATCTCCCTCATGAAAAAACATCCAGCTTTAGATGGGCACTATCAAAACTGGGGACGGGTAGAAAGGTATGACAGGAACCTCATTTGAAAATCTCCATTGGTTCAAAAAGAAAGCACAGGAAGGCCAGGATAAAAAGAGTCTGTGATTCATATACTGCACCAATGTCAAAGACACCGCACCAGGAATAGTGCCACGCTGAAATCCATGTTTAGGCGTCTCATACCTGGTCTACTAAGATAGCCTTGTGTATCTCCGACTCTTGGTTCTTGAGATTGTGCATTACCATGAGATGCTCGCGACAAGCTTTCCTTGATTTGTAGGTTTTAGTACACTTTGTGCATGAAAATGGACGAACACTTGAATGGCGAATCAGATGTTCCATACAATGAGATTTGGATCCTGCTACCTTATTGCATAATAAGCACCGATACATCACTGTATGCAACTTCCTACAAAAAAATGCATGATCAAAAACTGATCATCATTTGTCAGAACATTGGTCATAATTTGGTTCCGAAGAAGTAACAGGTGAAGACAACTCTTGTTCTCATTATCGATATTAATTTTATCGAAAGAAACCGTACCTCTTCTTTTTACTATTGTTATTAGAAGCGTGGAGTGATGGCATTGCAGTAAGAGCTGGAGGGGAAGGCTGAGGACTGGAAACAGATTCTTTCTGTTCATGGTCGTCTGGTATTGCATCGTTGAGATTGCAGGATTGTAGTGGTGTTTTAGGTCTGTTGGAAACGAGTTGAAGGTACGACGAAACATCCTGAGTCTCATTATTAGAGGGTTTGCATTCAGGGCTGCCAGCCGAGATGTAGTCAAGGAAATATTGTTTCATTGCCCCTCTAATTGACACGGCTCTTATAATCATGTCGATATCGGCGAAACAGCAGGTACAGATGCTCTGCGCTTTCAAAAGGTCTGAAGCATCCACTTCTAAAGCCGTCTCTATTTTGGAGATCAGGTTGGTTTTCAGTTGACATGTTCGAACATCCGTACGGGGACAGAAATAGCAGGCCGAGGTTGACCAAATCATTTTTGCGCTCTGTGACATCCTCATTAGGCTGCAAAAAGTACAGCAGTGAATGAAATCTGGCGGTAGTAAGTTTCAAATCCACGATCTCTTCTTGGCCATAAACTTGAATGACACTACAACAAGTATATTTTCGAGACGCCCCACCCATTCACACCAGAAAGTCGATGTACCTGATAATTCTGCGGGCATTACATAAGTGAGAGTTGCGTTCACCCGCTATCCTACCGCCTCTGACGTTGAGCGCGGGACAAAAATGGCGCAGGGGCCTTCGTCTGACGTTCCATCAGTTCCCGTGGACAGCAGATTGATGTATACAATTGTCACGTATTAGAGCTCATACGTTTCTCTAACTTGGCTATTGTCTTCTGTGATAACAATAGCAAACACACCAACAAACTTGCCAACCAGCATCCCAAAACTAACTTACATTTCAACGGTGTTCTCCGACTGACTCACAGCACGAGTTCCTCTTCAACAACCGGACTTGGCACAAATAAGCGTCGTTATGCGCTGTCGCCTCGTCGCGCAGCGTTATATCGCCGAGTTGAGGCTCCAGGGTTCACGAGTCATTGCGCGCTTGGGTCATTCATTCCTGCGGTTTGTTTAGCGAATAGCAGGGCGCAGCTGTCTGATAGGTCCGCAACGAAGGCCTGGACGCCCGTGACTCCTGCTCCTAGTGACCGACTAGTCAAGTCAAACGCAGTCTAACCACTAGCTTGATCCGTAATCCAGAACGAGAGTTGAGCTATATAGCTTTATCCCCTGATTATGATAGCAAAATAGAGTTTCAAGCAAAATACCCTTTTTCATGGTCTACGATAGTGTCCAACAAGTCGAGGAGGCACAGCACTAGTTTCAATGCATCGGTTTTAGGATAACAATAGTTGCTGATTCCTATTGAATAAGATGCACAATACTTAAATGAGTCTTGGCTTTAGGAGTGGGATGTCCAACCATGAACATGTATGCAGTATATATTAGATATTAAAAACCTACACAGTGCTCGAAAATCCCATCGCAAAGACAGTTGGGAGCTCACACCATCAAAGCATGGGCAGTCTGTAGCCTCCGATACAATTCTTGGCAGGAACCTAGGACTCATGCTGGTACCCTCGAAATCACAACAGTAAAGCACAACAGTGCCTGTAAGTAAAAACTTATCAAAATGCATTGACTACTATGTCTTACTTTCTTTTGCATAGCGCTGTGCAAAGTCGGCTAGAGCTACTTATGTCTTGCCGAATCTGAATCCAATTGAAACATGTAATGACTTCCCACTTCAAAGACCATAATCGAATCCTAATATTTGTTTGCTGCTGTTATTTGAACTCTATTATGAAATCCGAATGGAAAACTAATAAAAGTTCTTCGAATTGATAATTTCTATGAATGGTAGTTCCCGCAAAGAAAAAGTCATACGCTGTAAATCTGTCGGTCTATGTTCCGACAGATACATCAAATCTTCATCTGGTGTATCCTAGACAAACGTGAGCACAACACAGCTGTACAAGATGGGCATGAGACAGCACAAGCTCTGTGAATACACTTATAACCCCACAATCCGAGTTGGTTTGGATATCATGCGCAGAAATTCAATTCAGGCAGTTGGTTTAGAATTTAGATAGACAAGTTAATCATGCAGTCACAGTTTATGTCCTATAAACGGAGAGGGAAGCCGGCATCGATGCTAGAATTATTGGTATGTAGCTGATAACAGACATAGGATGTTGGTTTCCAGGCCTCTCTACTAGCTCAAAATCATGACCAATCCAATGTCAACTATCCCAGTGCAGTTAGTGCTGACGGAAGCATTTGGGTCGGGCCATACCTCAGCCGATTGTATGTACATGTAGTATAAATCATTGCTGAGAGACAGGATCAATAAATTCCAATGCAAGCCATGCTTCGTTCCACTGACTGCAGTGACTGACCGAGGAATATTTCTAGCCAATATAACACTTCCCCCAAACACAGTTTCTCTAGTGTAGGTGTGACTTTCACAAGTCGGCCATGCCCCTGTACCCATTGAGGGTGGAATAATTGCGGGTCTGGGGAATTGGGAGTGCTTCTGCAAATCCATAGCCATCATGGCCTATGTGACTATTGCCTGACAGACACTTTGACTGTTAACTACCACCGTATACACCGTGCATGCCAAATTACTCTTCAGGCGAGCCTCAAGAAGAAGGAATCAACTACTCATCGTATCAAACTCTTGACTTTGTTGACCCGCCCAGATCGGCATTCAATGGGGGATGTCACCCAGGGCAGTGGGCCTACAAGTCAATCTTATAACGGAAGTTTCATCGAAATCACACGTGATACGTGCCACGGTGCCAGGAGGGTGGATATACGAAGTGTGAGTTTCATATTGTTGTCTACCAGACTGAGCTCTCGCATAGAGATTGCCCTGTTTATGAAGCAATGAGTCCATTCATTGACCAAATAGATTTCCTTTCTTTTGTATCCTGACTGGTGTCGGAATTTGCAGAAATTGGCCCACTGAGTTTCTGACTCAGCGTTTCCCAGGGTGCATCATTAAGAGATCTTCTGCAGTTCTGCTTGCACTCACTTGCCCTATAGAGAAGGTAACTCTATGGGTATCGAAATGGCTTCCCATGGCCAAACCCATTTGTTTCTATGTAGCTTACCATAGAAGGTACTTCGGGGTTGACGCATCTCAGAGAGATTATACTTTACAACCGAGGAGTGACAATCAATTAGAATTATTAATAGATCAGAACAATAAGGGACTTGGGACTGGATAGGGATAGCCAGAGTAATCTTGTTCTAATCCAGCAGACTTCCATAGCTTGTTTTACCAGAAGTGGTGGATTGGTTATTTCTTATCTCAGTAGAAGGTCTAACAGAACATATAAGTCTGTGACCCCCCCTGCTATGGAAATACCACATCCACAGTGTTTGTAATGCAATAGAATAAAATCCAGGTTATATGACCACAGATCACTGATGAAATACATTCAGGTTATCATTATGGTTTATGATTATGAACCATATTCAGTCTGGTAATGTCATCCTGCTGGTGGGAGAATATTATCCGCGGTTATATTGGTGACTTGTCAGCGGGCTGTTTCCTACATTGGTAGGTCGGCAGAATATGCTAGTCAGTGTACGGAATGGCCACTGACCATTGCTCAGGGAATGTCAAATTCTTAGAAAACAAGGCGATGTACTGTATGTTAAAATAGATGTATTATACAATTGAGGTACTACCAAACCATTAGGTCACGGTTTCTGTTTGACTGATTTCCAAACCTGTACTGAAAATGACCCCAACTTTTTACCTTTTGTTTGACCTGGCAAAGCTGCTGGTGACTCGCAGTATGTACACAAGCGAAGCTAGAGATCACCCTACCGGTAGTAGGAACTGACAGTACCCTGAGTTTCTGGCTAACAGCATATAATCGGGTAACGGCTGGCTGCCAGCCATACGTGGTCAGGCGGTAGAACGAGAAGCAGTCATGCGTTACTATTGCTATCACTGTCAGAGTTAGAAGTGTTATCTTCGACTGGTATTGTATTGCCAGTCTTGGATCTGTAATCAGTGATGATAACTGTGACATCTCCAACCGTCACAACCATATGCTGAGCTGTGCTTCTATCAATGTTCTTCAATCTAGCAGGCCTGTAAAATGAGAAAATTGGCATCAAGCGATGTGAGTCACAAGCTGCCGTTACTGGGTGATCATAGGCAGTCGTGGGTAGCTAGATGATACCGAGATAGCAAAGCAGGGAGCGACTACTGTATAATACGAGATGTGAAGCGCCTGATAATGGAATGCTGGTTAGTGGCCAGCTGGCCAAATCATTCGCACAACGTCTGGCAAACTAGGTCAAAATTATGCAGCTCTGGGGTTGGCCCTGCCTGCACTCCCTGTAGCAAAATGAATCTGATCTCAGGCCTGCTATTCAAGCGTGACCGGACGCTAGGCGTGTGGGCCAAGATCTCTGCAGCGGTCAACGGAGTGACATTCACCCAAAGAAAAAACAGACAATCTCTATTTCCTCCACCCATATATTTGTGCGAAATACACTGATGAGTATGTTACGGCATTTACACATTGAGAAGAGTATAACAGTCAATATCATAATAAAGCTGTTTTCATGCACTGCTTTGACTATAGTTAACTTTAAGTATTGGTAGGCTGGATTATCAGTAACCGCCGCTTGTAGTCGTGATGCCCAGACTGCATGTCAATGTTTGTCATGTAATCTTCTGCAGCTGCCACACAATATGTGAATGTGAACGGATCCGCGCCCAAATAAATATGATAGACCATAACAACGACGGTGCAATGGTTTCCACCAAATTTCCACAACAGTTCATGCTCCTGATTGTACTTGCATGCATGGAGGGTTGAGGTATCACCTACACAACTAGTGTATCATCAGAGAATGGAAAAGCAGCGACGGGAGACAGTGAACAGGGATACTCGGAACAGGGAGACAGTGAGACAGAGTAACTGGCGCCCTATCAGGCCTCTATTTGTTCTCCAGCTAAATAAATGATCTACGCCTATTCCAAGGATGTTATAAAAATAAACTAAGCGCTAGGTTACTGTGGTTCTCAGCGGCAGGCAGCAGGAAGGGATTTGGCTATACAGACAGGAAATGAATTGGGGCCAAGAACTTGTTAGGAAACAGATGCTCTCAAAGCCCAAACATATCCCTTTCACTATCGCAAGGCTCTCTCCTGCGCACTCCTAAGAAAGGGTTTTTCAGAGTATCATTGCTCACAGGTCAAGAGGTAGCTGCCCTTTTGTTTGCTCAAGCTAACTAGACTTGACAGAGGAGCAGGTCAGGACTTCGAGTCTGTGTCACATATCCATACTGAGAGATCCGTACAACGACCAATGTTGTCACGTCTATATGTAGGTGAACATGGAGCGAGACCCAGAATAGGCTACTCATACAGTGGATGCATGCTGGATAAAACATCGCAGGACCAGGGTTGCTCAGGTTATTATCACAGTTTTCAGGGTTTCATAAATCCCAGTCTGACTAAAAATCTGGATTGGAGCGAAGGACAAGCGGCTCACCGACGAATTCGTTGAATAGATTTGGGTTTCTCCTTTTTGGTTTGTTGTACTGATACTTGGTGTATTATGACTTGCTGTTGGCTCATCCGTGGCTTCCTGTAAATAGCAGTTTAGTCAACACAAACTGGCCCGATGGTACACAGTAGAGGGAGCACAACTCCCAACTCTAGACAGAGCACACAAAACAAGGGGTCATGCGAATGAGCTCCAAAGACAACTAGTAAAACAAGGAAGCACGAGTCTAACACTAATGCCACTGTCGTACTGAACTGCAACATGTGCAATCTTCAATCAGAAACAGCATGCCAAAAATTATGCACAGTGCCCATTGCCATAGAATCCCCCAGCAAGGTTTTCCTATTTTACACATAGCCAGGAGAGGAAAACAGAGGACTATAAAAACCTCAAAGAATGATATTTCGCTCTTTTTTTGTATATCAGCACATCCTCATTAAGAATAAGCCCTATATTTAGTACCCTTGTATATTTGTAGATAGCAGTCTACCAATCCCACGCCGGATCTGGGTGGAGTCTATAGAAGATGGCCACTAAGGGTGTTCCTGGCTCATTCCCTGGTAAGGCGTGTTTTTGTCATCCTATTAGATTGTTTGGCATCAATTTAATCGCGACGCCTTCAAGGTTGAGTTTACACATCAAATTTATCATGGAAATCTTCAAGCCAGACAATGGCTGTAAGAATACCATAGGGACTCCATCGATTTCGTAAAAATTTTGCTCATTCTCAACCCATGGTTGTAATTTGTATAGGATGACGGAGGATAAAATGACCTAGCAGCAGGACAACATCCAAGGTGATGCTTTTTTACCGCCGCCGCCACCACCACCACAACAACAACTCATTAACTGTGGCATGAGATCCTTAGATGAAGCTACACTGTTTTGGTCTTGAGACTTTCGATTGAACATTCGGGACTATATGGAATTAAGCTACTCATACTGTTAGTGACACACTCGAGGATGCGCTTACAAGGCTTGATTTGGATGTGTACCTAAGTACATTATTAGATACAGCACTACCGGCTCCAGCATTATGGACTATAGAACACTCGGTCCAGAGAGGGATAGGACATCATAGCTCCCCGACCATAGATAATTTCAATAGGTGCATTCGCGTGCTCGGGTTTTTCGCGACCGAAATGGATTTCCGTCGAGAAATCTGCTTAATTGCGCAAGAGCGGGATCGAAAAGCGCGTTCCAAATACGCATTTTTCACTTTCGGTCGCGATCTGCGACCGGAAGCATGGAACAGAATTCCGCGACCGAAAGTAGTAGTTTAGGCAAATGGCAAGGTTACCGCAAAAAGGCTTGATTACTACGTTGAGATAAGAAATTGCGAACGATCGTTCAGGTCTAGCCGATGAGTTAAAGTTGGGAGAGGACAAATCTGATTCGATCAAGGTCCATCCTGAACTCGAACAGCGTTTCCTCACCGCGACCGTGTGTTCGCGACAGAAATAGTTCCAAAAATTTCGGTCGCGAACCGCAAATGCATCGAATAACTGACTTCTTCCAGGGTTAGATCATCCTTGATACGCCTTTCTAATGACCATTTAAATTTTGTTTCTTTGTTTGATGGCCTAGGAAATATTTTTATTTTTGTTCAAAAAGAATTAAAAAATACCTTCCCTGAGGTTCCCAATGGCAGTATGCTGCGGCAACGTGAATGTCACTGTAATACAGTTTCAGCGTACCTAGTTGATGTGCCTTTGCGTGTATCACACATGTCACACTTGAAAGCCTCGGGCGCATTTCTGAAAGTACAGACAGAACACTCCCAGCCGCCTCCTTCATCACTGGGCAGTCCTCGTTTAGACCTACAAAAATGAGCAGAACTTGTTTGACTTCTTCACTATTATGGTAAAGCCATATGATTAGACGATTTCCCCCCCCCACCCCGTTACAGCTTAGCATGTAACACCTCCAGTGAGTCAATATCAATGCCCCACCTCATAGTGAGGCTTGTCTTCGACATTGGGTTAATTTGAGGTGTTCACACTAATGATCGGAGCCTGCCAAAACTGGGACTTAAACTCATGTTGCAGTTGTCAGCTCAACACTCTACCACTGAGCTATTGCGAAACCCTAGCTCATCCTAGCCGAACTCTACTTTCTGAATTTAGAATATTGAGAGGCACAACAAGTGAGTGGGTTTGTGTTGTATTCCCAAGTAGGTAGAGGAGATGGTCGGATTCAAACAACATTTATTGGAGATAAACAAAAGGATAACAATAGTGGATGAGAGAGTAAACTAACCGACAGGAGCAGTAATGCGGACATTGACGAATGTTCCTGGAATGGACGACGAATGACGAATGAACCTTGCCGGGAGTACCGGCTTATATATGCAAAAGCATGACAGCACAAAAGCTCTGCGAAAGCACAAAAGTTTTGGTGGTCCGCACAACGTACATATCAAGTTTATCAATGATTTACATGCGACAGTTTGTTAAGCGTATTCGGTGTGGGATGTAAAATGCTTACTTACCGACTCGGTCTTTTATCTGGACTATTCATGACTCCTCTAGGTTCAATAGTTGGCAATCGTATAAAGGGCCATCTGCCAAGCAGAATGAAAGTGAGGGTTACTAGAGAGTGACACACACTA
>Ga0224501_10003547_pt1 | contig 12293 bp, 13 predicted proteins | sample SF_Oct11_sed_USG_4_FD_169105 | JGI IMG/M metagenome (GOLD analysis project Ga0224501, IMG submission 169105) | Sediment microbial communities from San Francisco Bay, California, United States - SF_Oct11_sed_USGS_8_1 | ecosystem: Environmental > Aquatic > Marine > Sediment | place: USA... | reverse complement strand
TTTGGCAGAGACAACCCAGTGAACAATCGTACAATGGATCAGGATAGTGGGTGCGCTCAACTCGAACGCGCTGAACAATCTTTGGTTCAAAGTACCCTGGTTATGCCGAGCCATCGCTGAGAGTCACGTAAAATTAAATGCTATAGGTTGAGGAGGTTTGCTAAATAAAAAATTATTGGGCAATACGATGTTCCTGAACTTACCCAGATTGTGTTAAAGACAAGGCAGTGTTGTATTGCTCATCTGTAAAGACTCACTTTCATCAGTTTAGATAATCATTTCATATAAACTATATTAATATTGTAATGATTATGCATTATTATGTTTTAGCTAATGTTGTCAGATGATGCATCAGATTTAGTACTACTGAGTGAGTGTATTGGCTTCCTTATGATAATCAACTTCACTATAGGGACTGGCTGAATACCAGAGTTTTTTGCATTTAATATCCGTGATATTGGTCATTCCATTACAGTGACCTTTGTCACATCTCAAACCTCGTAAACAAATTTAAAAAAGGTGGAATATGGTTATTGAACCTGGTTTGAAGCGGTTTCCGGCCTTATCCCATACAATTGTCAGGCAACCTCGCGTGTCTACAACATTTAAATAGATTTTGTAGAGTTGTGCTCACGTTACAGACACAAACCTCGACCTAGAAATCGGTCGTCTGTCTGTCTTTACGACGACGATAAGGCATAATTGAGACAACCTAGTGTAACCGGAAATCACACGCTAAAGCCCGGTGCCTCTAACGGATGTTTACTGGTTGTCAAAGGCGAATCCCATCCAGCGCGTAAAACTCCCACCTTTTAACTTGAATCGGTTGATTTTTGACGGCTAGATGTAACGTTCATGGAAGCTTCGCGTGAAAAGCAGTTTCTCTACGTCACTCAAAGCTAAGATGTCATCATTCACGAGGTAAAACCTTTGTTTATGGATGAACATGACGACCACAGGTTTTATTGTACCTCGCGACTACTTGCCACACCGCAGACGAGATAGTCGATAGTTCAAGCTCACAGGGTTCTTTTGAGTTTCAAATAATACTAAAGGTCAGCTGTTGCATGAGGCAAACAAGTACATCCCGTGACTATCCATTTGGGGGTGTGGACTAGGTTGCCATTGAGGCTGCAGTTGCAGGCCATAATCTACTTGTGGTCAGCGGATGCACTGGTTTAAAAGCATGTACACACGCCCTTGATTATTACACACTATGACTGAGCTTGCCACTCAGTCTTGTTTCTCAATGCCAAATAATTTTACATCATACATTGGGATCAAGTATGAATGAAACGAAGGCAACCAATGATCCCACAGCCCCCAGGGCAGCATTTATTTTATCGTATTTAGTTGATGTACATAGCTTGAAGCTATGTTTGGAGTGTCCGGACCCTCATAGTAAGAAGTCTGACATTAGGAATCGATCAAAATTATGGGGAAAATGATGGTACACTCAAGCTATCCTGCCCTGTATATTACAGCGATTCAACTGGTGCTCGGAGCCATACCGGAAACATCGCTGGAGGAATTCCTCTCATTCAAGTCAGTCTATATGAGCATGAGCAAGCGCAGAACACAAACCACCAACGGATTCTCCCTCAAGTATGGAAATATCCCAAACAAGAAGCTATGTTCACACTGCCTTCCCAGCGATATTGGTCTTATTTCACTGGCCGTCATTATGTCTGCAATTCCCTAAACTCAACGGGTATCCAGGACTGTTTACTGACGGGATTGAGATTCCGAATGAAAGCCCATATTAGTTGTTAATTTGTCACGAAGTTTACTCTGTGTTCCGCAAGAGTTAGTTTAAATTTCGGGTTGTATTCACATGTTTTTGAGCTTAGCCTACTGGCCTTTCGCAGTGGTGTCCTCCACTCATATTGATCTAGGTCTTCATCGCTTACCCAGCTTTCATGTTTGCTGAAGGTCATTCTTACCATATCCATCATTGGGTTTCCCATTCAATACCCATTATGATGCAATATAAGTCTAACAAAACTGTTCTTTGCATCACAATATCAACTGCTCTAAAATACCAATTAAACATCCTGATTTTATTGATAAACTAAAATGGCATTTGAGTCATAAATATAATTTCTATTCTTTTCATGCTAGAACTCTCCACTATCTACAACTTGTCTTCACATGGCAATCTTGAAGTTCCGCTTTAGTGCATGAGTTAATCATTCCTCAAATCCTTGATTGACTCTAGTGTCAAAATGAAAAAAGATAATTTAACCCAAGGGTAAAGACAATAGGTGAACTCTGGCGTGAGTCAATGAGCTCAAGCTCGGCGCCTGATAGCTTGCCTATTCTCCAATTGATGTTAACGGCCGACTATCAATCGAAGGCAATGCTGTAGTCGAACTCTAGAACATGGCAAAGTCAGCGTCAGCGTCAAACTCAGCAATCCTTCATTGTATAGAACCCATTCTCTTTTATTATACAAATGAAAGCGGCTCAGCAAAGTTGACCTTATTGCTTTTTGGCAGTAGTAGTTCTGTTATTTTTAACTGATTATTAAGTAATGGTTATGCACAGACAGATTATACCGGCATATTATCTCAATAATGCTTGACTATCATATCAATTACACCCACAATGAGGAAGGCTTGTTGGTGAACTTTTAATTGTAAATGCGCTTTCTTACACTGGAAGTTGTTGTCCGCTTGCACCTACGCTCATATATGCGCTGTTTTGCAGCTTCCTTCTCACAAATATAGACACACGGTATGGCATGAGCTGAGGAGTACCCAGGTAACGGGAGATCAGTTACATGCTCCCAGAGTAAGGGAAGGTCCCGAGAGTAAAGAGGCAGAATTCTATCACCTGAAAGATGACAGGGATGGACAACTCATACACCACAGTCTTAAAGGGAAGGAAAAAGAGAGATACAGAAACAAACAGGAAAGCTGGGAGAATTCAAAGGTGATTCCCTATCCAGTTATATCAAGTCATAGACTCATTTCTATATTTGCTTCTTTGGGTTGGAATTGACTCGACATCTATCAGTAGTGCAGGGATTGGCCCACTGAGAAATTTGATTCATTGTTTTCCTGTCTTCTTGAATGACCTTACCCATACCCATACCCAGTTACAGAAATGAAGTCTGCGCGGATATCTATTTTGGTCATCATAAAGTACCCAGACTGTTTTCACCAGTCGCGTATTCATTATAAGATTTAGTCAATCAGTTTGCCAGCATATAGATTCAGCAGTGTATTCTATTTTAAAGCGGGTGACACTATCTTATCAGAAGCTAAACCAGGCGTATCAGAGAGAGAATCTGAAGAGAATTCTGTGTCGACTGAAATCAGCGGAGGAGATAATACTGGTGGATAATAGCCTACAGGACCTGCGTGGTGTCAGCAGCTTCCCTAAGTAAGTCAAACTACTTAACAGGAGAAAAGGTGACCAAGATTCGTGTGATATTTCCTTGATACTATGTCAAATCAGATTAGATCAAATCAGGCCAAACTGGGCCAGGCCAAGTTAGGTCAGGTTGGATCAGGTCAGCTGAGATGGGTTGAGGTCGGTTTGGTGAGGTTGGGTCTCGTCACACCGGTCAACGGTATTTTTCTCCACAGCTCACAGTTTTTTTACAAATAGTTCATATGACAAACACATAGATCTTCCATTTCAGATGTGTAAGCATAAACCTATCTAAGAACTATATATCATCATTTAAAGATCTTCCCAGCATGCCTCAGCTGCGTCACCTGACCATCTCCCTGAACCAGATCCAATCGCTGACCGGTTTATCATCCTTACCCCTTCTAGAGACTCTCGATATGACAGGAAATGGGGTTTATTTCTCTAAATCCTACAGACAGAGGTGAGTAGTACGAGCAGGTTTGACTGATTTAACTGGCCATTGACCGTAGTTCTAGTGTATTTCATTCAACCTAGCTGTCACATTGGCATCTTCCTATAAATTATAGTTCGAGGCTCGACCTTTAAGGGCCAATAATCCGCTAAGCATAGTTCCCCCATCACAAGACTGAAGTTTGAATCGGTCAAGTCACCCACATAGATGAGACCCTGACTACTTGATCGCACCTCTGACACTCGGCATGCATAGTCTAATCTAATCAGTCGGGCTACTATTGGACAGGGACTATAAAACTCCGAATTGACCCGTGCGTCAATGTGAATCTGTGATGGCAGCTCGGCACATTGCTAGCACGCTTGGTTCAGAAATGTTAGATCCTGAATCCAAGCCACTGGTTCTCACTGTGAGACTGAGCTCCCCATGCAAATTCTAGCTCCTTCTGTCTCCAAAAGTTGTCAGATCAGGAAATAAGGAATATTTTTCCGTGGGTCATTGTGCGCGCTATCCAGACTTTTCTTGAACTGAGTGAGTACAATACTCAATCTGTGAGTCACATCTTGATGGTACCCTTTATGTTTTTATTTACAGAGTATTTAAGATACTTCCTAACCTGAAAGTACTAGATGGTATCCTTCATCTGGAATCAGACGACCAAGAGCCTGAGTATGAGGAACCTAGATCATGTTTGATCATGTGATCAACACTTATTTTTGGACAACTGAGCATAAAACTGTCCTCTGTATGTCTATGTCAATCACTATACACATTATACCCCCAGCATAAGTACATTATCTGGGTGGCCATCTTTTGGTTAGATGTTTTGCTGAGTCAGTCTAGAGCCTGAATAGTTGGTCTATAACTACAATAATGTAACATGTTCGTGAATCAGCTGGCTGATTGAGAAGGATGTTATATGAATCATATCACATCAATATAAGTATTCTTCCAACTATAATAATTATGTTTTGGTATTAAAATAGTATTAAAAATTGGGAGATATAGCATGGGTTCACCCGCATTCCTTAACATACACATGCGTATAGTTGGCACAACAGAAAGATAGTGCAGCTTCAAACTAAAGATTGTTACACAATGCGAAACATTCTAACAATGATTTTTTTGTGATTTCCACATGGCACAGTTAAAGAGATGTATTAGTGAGCAAAGACATGTTACGGACTTCACCAGAGATACTTTATCAGTAGATTTCACATCACCAGTTGTCAGCTCAGTTTTTTTGTTCAGCTGACTTCTGTCCGTTTGGTCCGCGGTCATACCTGGCCTGCATCTCTCCTGCCTACAATGGTATTATAATGGGGAGGTTGACTTTTGACCAAAAAGACCCAGTCATCTTACTGCACATCGATAGACATATTTCCAGGATGTTCAGTAATGGTGTACTGCACTAAACATCACTCGTATCCTTCGAGCGCTTTGCATCAGGAGGGTGAATGAGGTAGAAATTGCCACTGCCTTCCCACTGATGCCACTATCCTATCATTATTAATCATCAATCCCATTACTTTCATAATTATTTCAACGAGTCAGCCTACTTAGTCTTGTCGACCCAACGTATCCTGGGGTGAGTCATTAGGAGACTTTCTGCTTGCACCCGCGTACCCCATAGAGAAGGTGGCGCTATCATGGGTGGACCTCTTTATTTTACGTCGTAGTCGAAAACAGCCCGTTGTATGCCCGAACTGGGAATGGAACTAGGAATCCGAGGAGAGCATTGCATGGATAAAATATTCACATAACTGAGTATCTGACCAGGGTTGGAAGTAGTTCCCTCCCATACAACGAAACGACCACTGCTGTATAGGGTTATGGTCAGTTCAACGACGAAAGGAATATCTCACAACTGCAGACATGTAACACAAGGGGTAAAACTAGCCCGTACGAGAGAGCTGGGAGCATAAACTACCGGACGTTAATCTAAAGGTGGAGGGTGGAGGCAACTCCAAACTATCATCAACTCAATTTCCACACTGGGATGTTTCCTCTGGAGAAAGTAGACTAAAGTTGATAGGCCAACAGATTTCAAAGGCCTTCGCCCCATCTCACTTCTTTATCATCTAAGTAAAGTTGCAGAAAAATGTATAAATTCATTCCTGACTCAAGCAGGGAATAATAGCAAGCGTGAGAAGAACCAATATGCATACACGAAGAGATTGAGAACTGTTGACGCTCTTGTTGACTATGTGACACAAATCAGCCAATCTCTTGACGAGCAACAACTGTCCGGTCCTTCTCCAAGGCTTTCCATAGGATAAATCATACAATACTGGAACAGCGTCTCCGATATTACCAAATATCACAACCATTTTCGCAAGTGATAATGAGCTTCCTCACAGATCGGAGACAGGTAGTAACCTGTCGTGGTAAAAGATCCCAGGAAATGCCTGTTCCTGGTCAGGTCCTGTGGAAAATTTTTATCGACTCCTACAAGCACTGCCTGTTCCAAAACAAGTACGTGAAGTATGCTGATGACACCATCAGCATATTTATGAAAAACAAGATCCACTCAGAAGACAGTATATCACCTCCACCAGATCCATGTCAGATCAAGGTCGCTTTTATTAAAGTGGGCTGAGAAAAATAGCATGTTGATTAACACGGATAAAACACAGCGAACATTGTCACACTTTCTCTTAGAACAGTTCGCATACCGCATTCTCCAATTTTCATTGGTGGGAGGCAGATTGATGAAGTAAGCAACGCCAAGCTTCTAGGAATTACGATCGACCGACAGCTGTCATTTAATACACTTATATAGACAATGTATGTCAAAAAACACAAAGGTTAAACTGTCTGTTTTTAAAACTGAAAAGAATAGGCATGGAGAGGGGAGCTCTCTTACTATTTTACACAACCTGCATCCAACCTATCGCACTTTATGCTGCTCCAGCAGGGTGTCTATATATATCATCACATGGAAAACACAAAGAAATTGAAAGAATTCAAAGGAGGACTCTTAAGCTCCTGTTTCCTGAGCACGATGGATATCTTGAAAGACTAGCTGCAAGTAGCCTTCCAAATTTAAACTACTTTTTGGATGAAAGATGCTTTCAATATACGATCAAAATTCCTGGTTCCCTGATGCACTTTTCCCTAAAATTACAATCAGGAGACATTCTGCGAGACTACCAACAGCCAGACTTATGCCGCATCACACTGCTACCTTTCGGAAAAATCTTTTTTTATCGGTTTTCTCAAATATGAACGAATTATTATTTCATTTGCATGGTCTGATCTGTTGTTTTCAGCGTTGACCCGCAGTAATAAAGCCCTTATCTATCTATCTGTCTATCTGTCTGTTTGTCTATCTGTCTATTTCCCGTCTTGCATTTCAATCATTCCACCTGCCATTCTAAATATGTAGACCTGAATCAAACTCACAGCATAATCTATCTTGTTGAATTGCCAGGGCCATCGAGCGTTGTAGAGAAACTGCCTAAGATCATATCTGTTGTCATCAGGACTGTAGCTTTCAGCGTGGTATGATGGAGTCAGAGTGGTCATCTTATGCCGATTGATGGCGTAGGAACGGAAGAAATGTTTCACCTTCGCAGCCACCTGCAATGGTAGCAGTAAACATATGACAAGACAACTTGTCAACATCAGTTCGGTACAGGTTAACGCAAATACGAAAGCAATGCAAATTCATACATGGTATATCATCTACAAATGCCGCACTCGTCCCAGACACATTAGGTGAGGATTCTCCTCACATTCATTGTGGTGTGAAAAAAGGCACCAGCTTCAGTTGGTGGCATTGGTCAAATTCAGTCGATGAGAAAACGCATTGGGACTCTTCACTAACGTCTATTATGAGAGTTACGTATACAATGACCTCAATTCAAAGAATTTTGACTAAAATATATTTTCTCAGTTCCATTAAAGAACAAACAGTTTTAGCAAACACTCAGTTCAAAGGAAATAAGCTCAAGATGTCTGTGAAAAAGATTTAGAGCAGGTCCTAGACGCAGTTCACAAGTCAAGACCAATACAGCATAGCAGCTTCCTATCCCTAACAAAAACTAAGACTCCAAACATCAGTGAAGGCCAAAGTGTGCGAACAGCATGGCTGGGAGAATAGCTCAGTTGTTACACGACTTGGCACAATATCGGAGCACTTGGGTAAGCCCTACCCAGCTGTTTTGGGCTTCATCAGTGACTACAGGCTTCTCATACAATCCCTGGTTCCTACAGCCCAGGACCAATCTCGAGTTTAAGAGGTCTATTTGACATTGAATGGTCAAGTCCTTGCCTAGAACGGTACAAAAGCAATGCACATACACGGCATACATGTACTTACCAAAGATAGGATAGGGAAATGCAGACATATCAACATATGCCTATGGTGGGTGGACATAACATAATAAACATGTCTTTGTTACTTACCTCTAATGGAGAGCATCGATCACGCCACAGGTCGGCTAGTTTGCAGTACATGGAGTATGGACCGCAGAGTGCAACTTTACGCAGCTTACCAAAGAAAGACAACTCCGCATATGTCATCCCCATGTCAGCCTAAGGAGAGGGAGCAGGAGGATTTATGGACATGGAAAATCCCTCAACGATCACACCAGAACAAAATTTCATAACATGTGCTCTAGACAGAGAGAAAGAGAGCTTGGTCTAGTTTTAAGAGAATGGATGAATAATAAATCTTGGCTAGAAAATATTGCATACTAGTTCGTTACAGCTGCATGCGCTTGAGATACCCTTATACTAGCATGGAGTGACCCCGGACAAGTTTAAACTTCAATAAATTAAATTAAATTCTCAATAATAATATGTGCAGCGAAATATATGTACCTGCTTGAGTACACATTTGGTGTATAAGCCGGTTCATGACATCTTTGGCAAAGGAGATCGGCTGAATAGAAAGCCCAGCTGCTCACCGATAGTATAAGAATACTATGAGCCATAGAGTGAGCGACCATATTATTTGAAATATAATTTACCTCATCCGTCTGTGAAATCTCTCCAGCGTGTGTCAAGGGCTCTAACTCTGCTGTTGGAGGGCTCTCCAGAATCCTGCAAGATGATTTAAGGGCAGCCCCAATACAATAAACAAAGAGCATAACGCACTGGAGTGTTTTGACTTTAATTTTACCATAATTTCATGACATATGATGTGTTATGCGTCAAGTGGCAATATATCTGGCCAATAAGCAGATATTCTCACTCAATCTAAGAATGTAAAGAATTTTGAAAGAAAAAGAAACTAGGGCTGTCACGGCTTATTTGCCATAGACATAAGCTGTTGCTTGCGTAGTAAATTTCTATGACTCTTACCCATTCAGCTTGGTGATGCCATGTTTGGTGACACAAAATTCTATAAATCCTCTGAGATCAGTCTTACTGATCCCTCCTATTGGATTTATATCAGCACTGGAGCAGTCATATTTTGTCATGTAGCCTCGCAGACTGTAAAATAATCATACAGTAAAGTATTAACCCGATGCAAATTGTATCAAACTTGGCCAGGAAAAGTTTGACAAACTACGACTACACCACTGAAGGCATATATCTTCTCTAGATCTTTGGCGCAGAAGTGAAAGTGACACTAAGTAGTTCTAGAAGCCTGACTAATCAGCAGCCAGTGGCTTAGGATGTCAAGCCCTAGATCCACCATTTATTGAGAGCTTTACTTCCTTTATGATAAATGATGTACTACCCATACCTGGCCCTCTTCACAAAAAATTTTAAGATTATTACCAAACTGAAGCGATGAACTGCAAAGAAGCTATTGTTTGCTCTTCACTACATTCCTGGAAGGTGTTGGCTAGATTGTGACCCCATTTACCAGGATAAATAATAGTTTTCGCCATGTAACTTGTTGGATTGATAGAGTGAAGCCTGGGTCACCTCAGAAACAAAAACGTCATACCTTTCGTCTACATTAGCCGAGCCCAGTACGAGGCAGCCTACTGGCCTTCCTCTAGTCCAATGAGTGAGCTGAGAAAACATGTAAGCAGTTACCATTCTCAGCCTAGCCTGTGAGGGAAACGGACACATTATAGAAAGGTTAAGATGCATGCAAACAGTTACCGGCAACGGTTACATTTCCGTGATACATGTAATAGAAATATGCATGTCATGTGACCAAAAGGATTTCCCAGATGACTCCTAATCATGATTCCCTAAACAGTCACAGCTCTCATTACTGTTATCTTGTTCCACTCGCTGTGGACCTCGGTGAAACCTACCCGGATGTCTTGTTCGAAGCCTCAAGCAACGTATCTGGCTTTATTCATTACGATAGCGGTGTCCGGTGTGGCTCAAAGCCCATTATACAAATGAGTCTGCAAATCGACTTATCTAACGAGCGCTTTGAGTACTAGTATTGTGGCAGTCTTCTTTAAAGGGCCCTATTGAGATATTCCCTGGGCTCTAAGCTCTAGTAACTGTGCAAAAAGGAAATGGCGACCTCATTCTGGATTCTCATCATTTCTCGAATGATTCTGTTGACCGTTACGCTGGTACTTGATATCTGAACCTCTCTACGCATAACTGTTACTCTGGGCCAATGGTTAGAGCAAACCGTTGTGGCATACCATTCGCATCTTAGCCTCTCTTATATCTTTATGGAATATGTTTTATATTACATAGAATTGGCATAGAGCAATGCTGATAATATTGGGGCAGAGAGTTTTTTTTAACAAAATGATCAATGGGACAATTATAGAGCTATCACTAAAAAAGTTTGCAGACCAGAATAGCATCATGGTTGAAAACATTCCGGTTCCGTCCACATCACGGCTCTTACCTTTATAAAGCACGATTTCATTTTAATATACAAGGGTTTAGTCTTGGTGGCTTTTGATTCATGGGACCACATGGGGTCTTTAATTATAGAAGCTCAGACGGCTATGCTGATAGCAAAAGCATTCAGACAGGATTCATCTCAAGCAGTTTTTTGGTTTGTAAAGGTGTAAAAATTTTGCAAATGTATTGAAATCACCGGGGAGGGGGCATATGGGCGAAGTGAGGGGGTGAAACTGTGTTGGCAGCTGACAGGTCACTGGCTAATGACCAATCCTTATGATTCCAGTGACTACTGTACTTGGCTCCAAATCTGAGGTTTTCAGCGCTAAACATAATAGTGGTATTGCTTTGAGCGGGCGCTCCTCACATAATCCTCTACGTCTCCAAAACCAGTCTCAGGATTACATGCTCCAAACCGGATGGTCAAAAGCTGTGCAAACAAATAACAACAAATAAATAATTGGTTACCTGAATGTTTTGTAAGGCTAGATTTTCTCTGTACGAGCCCCCGTGAGCTCTAAACCTGGGAGTCATGTTGGTGACGGATTTAAATATCTGCAGTAAAGCTGATACGGCTATATCAAGACTCAGCTCCAGGTGATTGCTATAAAAGATATGATTGGATTAGAAATATTTGAATTGTATAAACTGGAAATTACATACAAAATATTCCAGTAAAATGCTTTTACATCAGTTACATTATTTAAAAAAAGGCACAAAATATACAACCCAAACATCCAAAGAGTCCAGGTCATGAGAAATTAGAGAGGTTAAGATGGGAACGGAATGTCAAAACAGTTTGCTCTAACCGTTGGCCCAAAGTAAACGCTATGAGTAGAGAGGTAAAAATACCAAGTTCCAGCGTAACGGTCATTGAATCCCCTCCGAAAAATGATGATAATCCAATGGCTACAATAATCAAAATGTGGTCGCCGTCTCGGTTTTGCACATTTACTATAGTTAGTTAGAGTCCAGAGAATTCCATGATAGAGCCCTTCGAAAAGACTACCACACCACTAGTATTCAAAGCGCTCATTAGGAAACTCAATTACAGACTTATTTTTATATTGGGCTTTGAGCCACAGCGGACACCGCTGCACCCACTCATTGCTGAGTATGGGGGTTATCTGGCAAGGCAGATAATAGCTGGGAAAAAAAGGAGTTTATAGTGGAAGCAAGTTTGCCCGGGCCAACTCACACTGTACCAGGGCACCCGTTGATTCAGTGTGAAGCACCAGCTACAAGACTGAATGGATGGTCCTGGGAGGTTGGGGGTCAGTCAACCTAAGCCGATAGTTTACACTTCAGCCGCCGAAATTCGGCTGCTTTTAACGAAAAGGGAGAGGTGGATCTTTTACAATCGCTATCGTAATGAATAAAGCCAGATATGTTGCTTAAGGCTTCGAACAAGACGTTCGGGTAGGTTTCACCGAGGTCCACGGCGAGTAAACAACAGAACAGTAATGGGAGCTGTAACCCTTGAGAGAATCTTACTGGTATTGCTGATGGTTAGGAGTCATCTAATAGCCTAAACTCCCACAGAAGTTACAGTTGAAAAGCGTAGAGACCGCTAAATAATATGATTTTCATATGTACTCGGTGTAACGAGATAGTTCAGTGAGTAGAACATTTAACGTGAGATTGTTATCTCTGGAGTTTGAGCCCAGACTTTGTTCAA
>Ga0224501_10003546_pt1 | contig 12293 bp, 7 predicted proteins | sample SF_Oct11_sed_USG_4_FD_169105 | JGI IMG/M metagenome (GOLD analysis project Ga0224501, IMG submission 169105) | Sediment microbial communities from San Francisco Bay, California, United States - SF_Oct11_sed_USGS_8_1 | ecosystem: Environmental > Aquatic > Marine > Sediment | place: USA... | reverse complement strand
TTCCGCATTGGTCCCTTGCAGCCGCACAACCAGTGGAACGCTGATTTTCACTTCCTTTGCCGCTTCGATCACGCCATGCGCGATCCGCTCACACCGAACGATCCCACCGAAAATATTGATAAAAATGCCTTTCACATTGGGATCTTTGAGGAGAATACGGAAACCCGCCGCCACCGTCTCTTTCGTGGCGCCGCCGCCGACATCCAAAAAATTCGCCGGCTCGCTGCCGGCCAATTTGATCACGTCCATCGTTGCCATGGCCAGACCAGCACCGTTCACCATGCATCCGATGTTGCCGTCAAGTTTCACATAGTTCAGGTTGTTTGCCGTCGCTTCGATTTCCAACGGCTCTTCTTCGTTCAGATCCCGCATCTGCTGGACATCCTGATGCTTGAACAATCCGTTGTCGTCGAACGACACCTTGCCGTCGAGCGCAACCAGCGTGTTCTCCTTGGTAATGATGAGCGGATTGATCTCCACCAAGGCCGCATTTTTCTCCATGAACAGCCGATACAGATTTCCCAACATTTTCACGAACGGATTGATGAGCGAGGGATCAATATTCTGAAGGCCGAGTGCAAACGCCACGTTGCGTCCATTATGACCATGGAACCCAACGGCAGGATCGATCGCTTCCTTGATGATCTTTTCCGGCGTATTGGCCGCGACCTCTTCGATTTCCATCCCTCCTTCGGTACTGGCAATAAACGTCGGCCAGCCGGTATCACGGTCGACAAGGATCGAGAGATAGAGTTCTTTGGCGATATTGGCCCCTTCCTCCATGAGGAGACGATGTACCGTACGGCCCTTGGGGCCGGTTTGATGAGTGACGAGCGTCTTCCCGATCAATTCCTTCGCCAGGCCTGCAACCGCCCCCTTGTCCTTTGTGATCTTGACCCCCCCTGCTTTCCCACGTCCGCCTGCATGAATCTGAGCCTTGACGACAAACACCGGGGTATTCAATTCGTCGGCCCATGCGGTCGCAGCATCGGGAGATGTAATTTCCTTTCCACGCGGCACCGGCACACCGAACTGCGCAAATAACGACTTGGCTTGGAACTCGTGAACGTTCATATCGCTCCTTTTGTCACTTCAGGACTGAGTAACGAGGACTGTGGACTGAGTTCCGGATCTTCATGGCTCAGTCCTCAGCACTCAGTCCTTATTCCTAGCTTACTTTCCTCGTATATGCCGGCAAGACCATCGGTGAGATGACGCCGCTGCTATTTCCATGCTTCTTGGCTTCAACTCGAAACCGTTCCAGATGCTTCAGGGTGAGTTTCCCCTGTTTCATCGAACCGGTCCTCGTGGCAGCCGTCAATCCAGACCGCTTACCGAACACCATCAGGTCAAGCAGGGAGTTTCCCATCAACCGATTCCGCCCGTGCAACCCGCCGGATGCTTCACCAGCCACGAAAAGATTTTTCACCCCGGTTTCCGAATTCGTATCGATCCTCACCCCGCCGTTCTGATAATGCAGCGTCGGATAGATCAACACCGGGTCCTTACTGATGTCGATACCGAATCGCTCGAATTGCAGCATCATGGCGGGAAAATGTTTCTCAACCGTTCCGGCCCCATGTTCCGCATCAAGTAACGGCGTATCCAACCACACACCGACTCGACCAGCCGTCGTCCGGATTCCACGACCTTCTTCACATTCCCGGATGATGGACGACGACACCACATCGCGCGTATCGAGTTCGTTCACAAATCGTTCACCCTGGGCATTGACCAACTGACCGCCGTCCGACCTGATACCCTCCGTCACCAATGCACCGATCAATTGTTCCGGATAGACCGCCCCTGAGGGATGATATTGAAACGTATCGATATGCGCGAGCTTCGCACCCATGCGGTAAGCAAGACAGAGTCCGTCGCCGGTAGCGCCATAGTGATTGCTGGTCGGAAATCCCTGGATATGTAACCGGCCGATCCCACCGGTCGCCAAAATGACGGACTTGGCCGCGACGACCACATGGCGGTGATTGTCCAGATCCTTGAAAATCGCCCCGGTGCAGTTCCCTTCATCGTCGCTGAGCAATTCAATCGCCGCAGCAAACTCCAGCAATTGAATCTTCTGATTGATGACCTCGTCCTTGAGGACCCGCATGATTTCCAAACCGGTATAGTCGGAACAGGTTACCAACCTGGGTTTCGAACTGCCGCCGCCCTTTTTAACGTGCAGATTGCCGTCAGCCTGCCGGTCAAAGAGCACGCCGAGACCGATCAACCACTTGGCAATCGACGGACCTTCCTCGACCATCACCTTCAAGAGGTCATGGTCGTTCTGCATATGCCCGCCTTTGAGCGTATCGATAAAATGTGTGACCGGTGAATCTTCCGGTGCCACGGAAATCTGCATGCCGCCCTGAGCCATCACGCTGTTGGAGTCACCAAGGCGAAGCTTGGTGGCCAAAATGACCTTGGCCCCGGCCTCATGTGCATGAAGCGCGGCTGCGCAACCGGCTCCCCCACCACCGATGACCAGAACATCGGCCTGATACTGCGGAGTCAAATCCACCTGCCCATTGAGTGCGCTATCCCCCTCCAGCAGGGTGGCCAATTCGATCACCGTTTTTTCCCCTTCATTGGGACCGAAACGGAGCGGTCGATAGGCACTGGCCCTAAAGTCGGGATGATGCTTGTGAATCAATTGATCACGGTCGGCAGGCGACAGTCTGGGGAAGGTCTGCTTGCGCCGGGCATCACGGGTCTTGTGGACGATCTGTTGAAGTTCGTGAATATCCATAGTTTTCCCCGTCACAAGTCAAAAGGTCACAAAGTCGTCATGTCGGTCGGGGCACTATAGACTTTATGACCCGAAGACCTTGAGGCTTTCCGACGATTTCATTTCACTGTGGCGCAATGTGCCGCCAATTCTTTCTCGTTCATGGCCAGGATGGTCTTCCATTCATCATCGAACCGGCCTTCTGCGATTTCCTTGATACGATGATCCAATCCGGCCGGCTTCTCGGAAAAATGGGCCCCCTGTGCGCGACTCACATATAATGCAACGAGATTCGGTGCGATGTCGGCAATGCACACCGGGGTGCACATGCCACACATGACACAGTCCATAAACATATCCGAGACGCTCTGGAAATCCCCGAATACCGCCTTCCAGACCCCTTCACGCACATCGATCTTCTGGGGACAGGCTTCGGTGCATGCGTTGCAATTCCGACAAAGGGGCGCTTCCGGATAGAGATTGAATAGGTCTTGTTTCGGGTCTTGAAGCGCATGAATGTCGTACACGGCCTTACGGGCGGGAAACGGCGGCATCATCGTAAACGACATGCCGTCTTGTACCGCCATTTGACAGGCCAAACAGGTCTTGACCTTGGGATCGTCCTTGGTCCGATAATACGTTGCACAGGCTCCACAGAACCCGCCGAGGCACCCGACGCCTCGAACCACTTCCTGTCCGGCATACCACATGGCCTTAATAACCGTGATCCCTTCGGGGACCTCATGTTTTTTGCCGGAAATCTCAATCGTCACCATCCGAGGCGTACGCACCTCGGGCTGATCAATCACATTCTCGTTGTCCGTGGTCTTCCCTGCCATTTGAGCTCCCTGTGATCAGTGATCGGTGATGAGTGACGGGTAAGCAGTCGAACCCCCTCATCACTCATCACACGTCACCATTCACTGTCGCTATGCGAAAGAATCGATGATCCCGTTCAATGTCGCACTCGGGCGCATCGCTTTTGACGCCTTGGCGTCATCCGGATGGTAGTACCCGCCGACATCCTGCGGCTTGCCCTGCGCTGCCAACAGTTCGCCATCGATTTTCTTCTCGTTGTCGCTCAGATCCTTGGCAATCTTCGTGAACTTCTCTGCGATCTTCTTGTCAGCCGTTTGTGCCGCCAAGGCCTGTGCCCAATACAGCGCCAGATAGAAGTGGCTGCCGCGATTATCGATCTCGCCGACCTTTCTGGCCGGTGATTTGTTGCTCTCTAGAAATTTCGCATTGGCCTGATCCAGCGTATCCGCCAAAATCTTGGCCACCGGATTGTCTCCCGCCTTTGCCAGGTGCTCCAGAGACGCGGCCAACGCAAGGAACTCACCCAGTGAGTCCCATCGCAAATAGCCTTCTTGTTCGAACTGCTGGACATGCTTCGGCGCCGATCCTCCCGCGCCGGTCTCAAACAATCCACCGCCGTTCAACAACGGGACAATCGACAGCATCTTGGCGCTGGTCCCGATTTCGAGAATCGGGAACAGATCTGTGAGATAGTCTCGCAGCACGTTGCCTGTGACTGAAATCGTATCCTTACCTTCCTTCATCCGTTCAATCGAGAAGCGGCAAGCGTCTGCAGGCGACATGATCTTTATTTCCAGGCCGCTCGTATCATGCTTCGGCAAGTAGGCATTGACCTTCTTGATCAATTCCGCATCGTGCGCACGATCCTTATTCAGCCAGAACACCGCCGGAGCCCCGGTTGCTCTCGCGCGGGTCACGGCCAACTTCACCCAATCTTGAATCGGGGCATCCTTGACCTGGCAGGCGCGCCAGATGTCCCCTTCTTCAACCTTGTGCTCGTGCAACGTGTTGCCCGCCGTATCGACAATTCTGATCGTACCGTTGCCTGGCGCCTTGAAGGTCTTATCATGTGAACCGTACTCTTCCGCCGCCTGCGCCATCAAGCCGACATTTGGAACCGTCCCCATCGTGCGGGGGTCGAAGGCACCCTTCTGCTTACAAAACTCAACCACTTCACGATAGACCGGCGCATAGCTTGCGTCGGGGATGACGCACTTCACATCGGCCAGCTTGCCGTCCGGTCCCCACATCTTGCCGCCGTCGCGGATGACAGGAGGCATGGAGGCATCGATGATGATATCGCTCGGCACATGGAGGTTGGTGATCCCCTTGTCTGAATTCACCATCGCCATCGGCGGTCGCGTCGCGTAAACCGCTTGGATATCGGCTTCGATCGCCTTACGCTGATCGTCCGGCAAGGACTTGATCTTGGCATACACGTCGCCGAGACCGTTGTCCGGATCGACGCCGAGCTTCTTGAACGTCTCGGCGTGCTTTTCGAAGACGTCCTTGTAATAAACGGTCACCCCATGCCCGAAAATCTTCGGATCCGAGACCTTCATCATGGTGGCCTTCATGTGGAGCGAGAACAGGACTCCTTGCTTCTTAGAATCCTCGATCTGCTCCTCAAGAAACGCCCGCAACGCCTTGGCGCTCATGAATGTAGCATCGAACACCTCCCCCGCCTGCAACGCCACCTTCTCCTTCAACACCGTCGTCTTGCCGTCCTGCCCGACAAACTCGATCTTCGCGGTCGTGGCAGCCGGGATCGTCACCGACTTCTCGTTCGAGCGGAAATCCCCGCTCTTCATATGAACGACATGCGTCTTGGAGTCGGAGCTCCACGGAGACATCTTGTGCGGATGCTTCCGGGCATAGGCCTTCACCGACAGAGGTGCGCGGCGATCGGAGTTGCCCTCGCGCAATACCGGATTGACCGCGCTGCCCTTGACCTTGTCGTACCGAGCCTTGACCTCTTTCTCTTTATCGTCCTTCGGACTTTCAGGGTAATCCGGCAACTTATAGCCCTGGCTCTGCAATTCCTTGATCGTAGCCACGAGCTGAGGAATAGACGCGCTGATGTTCGGGAGCTTGATGATATTGGCTTCAGGAGTCTTGGCCAATTCTCCAAGTTCCGCCAGAGCGTCATGCTGCTTCTGCTCCGGCGTCAAATACTCGGGGAATACGGCGATGACACGGCCCGCGAGTGAAATATCACGGAGTTCCACTGTGACCCCCGCCGCCTTGGAAAAGGCATTGATGATCGGCAGGAACGAATAGGTCGCCAGCATGGGCGCCTCATCCGTCTTCGTATAAATAATCTTGTCTGCTTTGGCCATGACTTTCTCCCTCTTTCTCTCTGGTTTAATTCAACGCGTTGAGCGCTGAACCCGCCTTGAACCACGCAATCTGCTGGTCCGTCATGCTGTGGTTCGCCTGGATGGTGAGCGTGCTGCCATCCGTTTTGTGTGTGGTCACCACAACCGGCTTGCCAGGCGCCAGACTCTGTAGCCCCGTCACGCTGATGCGGTCCTGCTGCTCGATCTTCTCGTAATCCTTCGGGTCCGCGAAGGTCAACGCCAAGATCCCCTGTTTCTTCAAATTGGTCTCATGGATGCGCGCAAAGCTCTTGGTGATGACCGCACGCACATTCAAGAACCTCGGCGACATAGCGGCATGTTCGCGGCTGCTGCCTTCACCGTAGTTTTCGTCCCCGACCACGACTGAACCGATCCCCTTACCCTTATAGTCACGGGCGATCTGCGCGATCGTCAGGTTGGAGTCCCCGGTCAGCACGTTCGTACCCTTGCCCGGCTCCGAGGAAAACGCGTTATTCGCGCCAAGGAACATATTGTCGCTGATCTTGTCGAGATGCCCACGGAACTTTAGCCAAGGACCAGCCGGTGAAATGTGATCGGTCGTGGTCTTGCCTTTGGTCTTGATCAGCAATGGGAGCTGCTCAAAATCCTTCCCGTCCCAGCGGGGGAACGGTTGCAGCAGTTGCAGCCGCTCGCTGGTCGGCGGAATGTCGACCGTCAGGTTCGAGCCATCTTCTGCCGGTGCGATGAACCCTTCTTCTCCCTTGGCAAAACCCTTCGCCGGCAATTCTTCCCCCATCGGCGGTTGGAACTTGAACTCTTTGCCGTCGGCGCCCTTCACCGTCCGATTGACCGGATCGAAGCCGAGTTCACCGGTGATCGCATAAGCGGTCACGACTTCAGGACTCGCCAAGAACGACAGCGTTTCACTAATGCCGTCGTTCCGCCCCGGGAAATTCCGATTGAAGGAACTGACGATCGAATCCGCCTTGCCCTTTACACCGTCGGCGCGCTTCCACTGGCCGATGCAGGGACCGCATGAGTTCGACAGCACCGTCCCCCCGAGCTTCTCAAACGTCTCAAGGAAGCCGTCCCGCTTCATCGTGTGATAGATTCGCTCGGAACCCGGTGAGATCAAGAACGAGGCCTTGGCCTTGAGCCCCGCTTTCAGGGCCTGCTGCGCCACATGTGCCGATCGGCTGATATCTTCATAGGATGAGTTGGTGCAACTCCCGATCAATGCTGCTTTGATCTCAACCGGATAGCCCTTTTCCTTTGCCTCCGCCGCGAGTTTCGAGATCGGCCGCGCCAAATCCGGAGTATGGGGACCGACGACATGCGGCTCCAACTTCGAAAGATCCACTTCCACGATCTGGTCGTAATATTTTTCCGGTGACTGATAGACTTCCGGATCGGCCACCAGCAGATCCTTGTTTGACTGTGCAAGATTCGCCAGATTCGCACGATCCGTGATGTTCATGTAGGCGACCATCTTCTGGTCGAAGGGAAATACGGACGTCGTGGCACCCAACTCCGCGCCCATATTGCAAATCGTGCCCTTGCCGGTCGCGCTGATGGTTTCCGCCCCTGGGCCGAAATATTCCACGATTTTGTTTGTGCCGCCTTTGACCGTCAGTAGCCCACAGAGATACAAAATCACGTCCTTCGGTGAGGCCCATCCGCTCAGCTTTCCAGTGAGCTTCACACCGATCAGCTTCGGATGGAGCACTTCCCACGGCAAGCCGGCCATGACTTCACCGGCATCCGCGCCACCGACGCCGATCGCCAGGCCACCCAAACCGCCCCCGTTCGGGGTGTGGGAGTCGGTCCCGATGATCAGACACCCGGGAAACGCATAATTCTCCAGCACGACCTGATGGATGATGCCCGCGCCCGGCTTCCAAAACCCGATCCCATACTTCTTCGCCGCGGAGGCGAGGAAGTTGTAGACTTCCCGGTTCTCGTCCAATGCGCGCAGCAGATCCTTCTCCGACCCCATTTCCGCACGGATCAGGTGATCGCAGTGAATGGTGCTCGGCACCGCCGCCTTGTTCTTGTTGGCCTGCATGAACTGCAACACGGCCATCTGAGCCGTCGCATCCTGCATAGCCACACGGTCCGGACGCAGGGCCAGCATGGCCTTCCCACGCTCCCATGCCTGTGCCTCAACATTGTCCGCATGCGCGACGAGAATCTTCTCCGCGAGCGTGAGACCCCGGCCGAACTTTTTCCTGGCCTTGGCATAGACATCCGGCATCTTCGTATAGAGTGCTTTTGCGAGATCCATCGACATAATTACAACCCTCAAGTGTTAGTGTTTAGTTTTGAGCATGGGGTGCTCGTCCGTTGAGAAATTACGCACGACACACTCACAACTCATAACTCATAACTTTCAACTTCATTTTAGAGGCGGCACTTCCCGTCGCTTCGGAGCCGCGTAGTTCACGAGATAATCGAACAGCCGGATCAAACGGCTGCCCTGTCGCTTTTGATCGACCCAGTGGCCGATCAACCCGATCGTCCGGGACAAGATGAAGAACCCGTTCAAGCTATCGACCGGGAATCCCAAATCGACGAGCACCGCAGCCATCGTCCCGTCCACGTTCAGAATGAGGTTGTCTTTTTTCGCTGCCGTGACTTGCTCCACTTGCAAGGCAAAGTCGAGACAGGGTGTCTTGATGTCCAAACTTTTCACATAGCCGACGAGTTCCTTCACACGCTTGTCCGGATTGCGCAAGCTCTTCACACGATGGCCGATCCCCGGCACCGGGCCCACATTCTTTTTCATATAGGCCAGGAAATCTTCAACGGTCATCTTGTTGTCCACCGCATACTTAAACCAACGGCCGGCGTCCGTGACAGCCCCGCCGAACCGCGGACCGATCATGATGATCCCGGCTGCGACCGCCTGCGACATCCCGATACCGGCACAGGCCGCCAGAATGGTTCCGTAGGCGCCGCTCACGCAGGGACCATGGTCGGCGGAGAGCATCATGATGCGCTTGATAATTTCCGCCTCCTGCTTCGAGATCAACCGCTTATCCCACAAAAGACCGATCACATGGGGGATTTCATAGCCCTTATTGATCAGTTCCGAAGCCGGATAGCCGTCATAGCAGGGTTCATCACCGCGATCATCGCTGATAGTCGTCCGAATGAGCGGCGTCACTATCACTTCATCCGCCTTCATCGCCTCTTCAACGCTCTTCGGCAGTGTCGGCAAGGTGGCCGGCTCGACCACTTCCTTGACCTGGCCTGATTTCAGCAACTCCTGATAGGTCTCCTTGATGGCTGGTCCGAGCGCCCCGAATGTCGGCGGCACAATGGCTCCGGCCTTCTTGAGGGCATCGGACTTAGACCGGGCCGACCCTTCGCCCTTCATCCCCTCCTTAGCACCGGCATGACCGAATTTCATTCCCTTCGGCAGGCTTTCCTGACAGAATCCTGAGACGACGCCGATCAACTTCACCCGGCGCTTCTTCGCGCCGTACCATTCAGCCGCACGCTCTTCGAGATCACCGCCCATTTCACCGACGATCACGACCGCCTTGGTCTGGGGGTCGTTCTCAAACATTTCCAGATAGCTCACATAATCGGTCCCGGGATACGCATCACCACCGATACCGATGGCCGTCGTGATCCCGTCGGCAAATTGCGAGCAAATCCAGATAATCTCGTTGGAAAGACCGCCCGATTTCGTGATGACGCCGAACGACCCCTCGCGATACAACTTCGAAAGAACCAGGTTGTCGAATGCCCCGCCGATCACCCCCAACCGGCAAGCGCCGGCTGAAATGATGCCGATGGACGACGGGCCGTTGAACACCTTGCCCAACTTGCGCGCATGGGCGCCGAGGAGCTTCGCATCCTTCTCCGGAACACCCTCGGTGATCATGGAGACGACTTTGATGTGAGAATCATCCAGCGCTTCCATGGCACCCTTCATGGCACGGTCGGCGCCGATGTAGACGAGGCTGGTATTGATCGTCGAATGATTCTTGGTGGCTTCCGCAATGCTTTTATACACGGGGATGGCGATCAGTCCGCTCCCGTAGGGAATCTCGTTCGTCTTACCGGCGTCCGGCGGATAGACAAATGCCTCGACATTGAGCGGACGTTTAATCAAATAGCAAAACTCTGCCATGCGCCGCGCAGCATTGACCCCGGCGGCTCCACCCTGAATCACCACACGGGTGTCTTTGTTTGCCAGAATACTCATCGGAATCTCCTCTTCTTAAACCAGTGATCAGTGAGGGGTGAGGGGTGATGAGCAAAGATGGGCCAAACTGTCGCTCTAAACCCATCACTCATCACGAGTCACCGTTCACTATTTTTGCAACGCTTTATCGACGATATCGGTCAGCGGCGTGTTCCGATCGAAGACGTTGATATTGAACCCTTCGTCCTTCAACGCACGCATCGCATCGAGGCCTTCCCTCTCACGAGGGCCGCCGCGGCGCACCCAGATCTGGACATTCTTCATCTTGCCGTCGGCCTTGGCCCTGCGAAAGCCGTTGATGATGCCGCCGAATGTTTTCTTCACGTCGGTGAAATTCGCGATCGCCCCGCCGACGATAATGTTCTTAATGCCCGGCAGGCTGCACACTTTTTCCGTCAACACCTCCACGGCCCAATCGGGCGGATCACCGGAATACTCCGCATAGTTTGCGAGCTTTCCGCCACGTGCCACAACCGCATCGGAGTAATAGACGCTGGCGCCGCCGCCGGCCGGAAGCATGGCCGTATCGCCGCCTGGGATTTCAATGAATTTGACCGATCCCTTGATTTTGCTGTCGACGGCCATGACTTCCATTTCATCTTTGCTGTAGGAACGGCCGAACTCAGCGGCGAACTGAAAATTCCAATCCGGATGGCGGAACTTGGCATCACCGTCCAACAGGGTCACGGCATCAAGCGCCACCAATTCGCCGTCGCTCTCACGGGTCACAACGGGATTCACCTCGAGATACTGTGCATCTTCGTTGTCGAAACACGTGAACATCTTTCCCGCAAAATCGCCCATCTTCTTGGCCAACGCACCGGCAAACCCGGCGTCCTTGGCAAGCGTCTCCAATTGATCCGAGGACGGAGCTTGGCCGACATCCAAACACAATCGTTTCACGCGATCCCAATTGGATTCGACCTCGATCCCACCGCAGTTAGCCACAAGAATCTCACTGCCCTCGCGCGTGGATTTCACCGCACAATAATATTCTTCCTTGTGGGCGATCATTTCCGAGATGATGACTTGCGATACGGTAATGCTGCCGACTTCGCGACCGATCATCTCCTTCGTCGCCGCAATCGCACCCTTGAGGTCCAATCCGACCTTCACGAGCCCCAGCTTGAACCGTGAGCCCAATGCTTCATGCGCCTTTGCCACCAACTTGGACGTCTGCAACCAATCATTGGCCTGTCCAAGCTTGGCAAGTTCATCCGAAGATGTAACAACCACATAATGGGGAACGTGCAGTCCCCACTTCTTCATCAGGCCCATTCCGGGACCTTCCAACACCTTAGCCATGACCTGCTCCTTCAAAAGTGTGAATGTCGCTGCAAGGGGAGCAGGATTGTAACGAAATCACGCTGATGTCTCAAGACGCCAGAGGGACTAAATCGAGAGGGTTCGAAAGACCTACCCGCAGATGACTGAAGACATGTACAGGAAAATATACACAGAGGTGAAAGATGCCCATTAATGCGACGTGAAGCTCCGCAACTTATCAGCCGTGCCCCCCTTGGTCTTGGGCTATACCGCGCCGAGAGTACTCCCCGACACAGCTTTTTATGCCGCAAAGGCAGGAAAAATGGCACAGGACATGTGGCATTCGCCGTCAATCACCTCGCCCCTAAAAAATCAGCGGAAAATCGGCGATCGCTACGAGTCTTCGATCTTCTCCAAGAACTGGTTACGCACCCAGCCTCTGATATCTCTGCTTTCCGGTAATTTCTACGCCCGTTGGCACTGTGGTTCCGTAGAGGCATACCATCAGCGAGCGTTATCGTCCAACCACGTGCTTGGCCTGGATGACGTGGCTTTCACTCAGGCTATGAGGGGCGAACCTGCCGCACCGCGCCTACTCAAACCGGCGGCACATCAGGTAGAGCCTCCCTTTCTGTGGTTTTCTGCGGAGGCGGGCGAAAACCCTTTGAACGTCATGCCATCGGTCATTCTTTTCTTCACCTTGTACGCTTCACATTTCACCCTTCACGTCATCAGGGAACATCACTGGCGGACCTTTCCCTCAGCCCGTTCAGCAGACAACACCTCATGATGGGAGGTGGCCGAGACACTCAAGCCGACCCAATCGCAGAAACAAGCAGTCAAGGGTATGACAATACCCCCGCACACACTCAGCGTACTTTACCCCAAATCGCTTCGAGGCCTTGAGGGTAAAGATCACGGCACTGAGCAATCGTCAAGC
>Ga0224501_10003545_pt1 | contig 12294 bp, 10 predicted proteins | sample SF_Oct11_sed_USG_4_FD_169105 | JGI IMG/M metagenome (GOLD analysis project Ga0224501, IMG submission 169105) | Sediment microbial communities from San Francisco Bay, California, United States - SF_Oct11_sed_USGS_8_1 | ecosystem: Environmental > Aquatic > Marine > Sediment | place: USA... | reverse complement strand
CTGGACTCCGTGCCGCTCCCATCCCAGATATACATTGGGACTCCGTGCCGCTCCCATCCCAGATATACATTGGGACTCCGTGCCGCTCCCATCCCAGATTTTAAGCACAGCCGAGCGCCAAACTTTAGTTTAGTGGGGATTTTTTTTACCCAAATTTCCTTCTTCTTGTATTGAAAATAATTATAATACTTTGCCTCTAAGGTAGGAGGGTCTAGTCCACTGTAACCTGGTATCATCTTTGACAGGGCTCTAATTTTGCTTATTGAAAGGAGGACAGTTTGTAGGCTTAATGATTGGGCTATTGGTGATCATGTTACTGCTATAAGGGGCAAATAAGCAGTATGTAATCAGTGATTGTGCATATAAATTGCAATCTAACGTATTGATTCCTGCCCTATTGGTTTACACGCTCTGCTCAGACAACAGGCCTCTCTTGTTGATCTCCATTATAATATATGTGTAGATGGGATGGCCATTTATACACAGTTTAGTTTATGGGCATTATACAGTCAGTGGTTTGTGTGATTCTGTAACGTGTTAGACCTGTTGCCCTAGTCCCAGACAAAACAACAACAGCTTTTACTGATTTATGTTAACATTAAACTGGAGTAAAAGCCATCATGCCCAATTTGGGATTTCACTGCTGGCTTACGGATTCGCAGACCACAACGGCAATTTAGGCCAATTCACTCATCACGACCTGTTTATGAAATCTGTCATCGCATCTCCATTGGAATACAATTTAGTTTCATTGTCAAGGCTTTGAGAATAGGCCTAGTAATTCTATTGCAATCAGGGTTGTTAGGCTAATAACCACATAACCACATTATAATAACCACCATAAGCGAAAAATAGTCAAATTTTCAGCCATCTGTCCTGAGTAACCCTATCATTCTGACTGGAGTTTGAAGGCGTATCTACAGGAGATGCTTTACCTCCCAAAAGAGTTGCAGATTTTATTTCTGTAATCCCAATTGTACATGTATATTGACATGTACTCATCACACAAAATTGAATAAAAGCCCACATGGAAATAAAAACTTCAGGGTAGGGGGTGTTTGATGCCTAACCGACCTTGTAGTTTAGGAAGAGATACGCTCCGGCTTTTGGATCGTTCGGATTGAGGAAGCATTTAAGGACGCCATCTTTCTCTTCTATTGCCTTCGTAACCATCTTCACTAGTTTCGGGTGGTGAACATAATCGCCTGTAGACTCATTCTTGAATCTATAGTTTCCGCAGTACTCAGCGGAACACTAAAACACATAAAACAGACCTCGTATGTGTACATTTAGCTCGGACAATGACCAAGGTATGGGTATTATCAACACAAATGGCGTGTGAAAATGGCATTGCCAACAAACTGTGGTAGGCAGTGATTCTGTACGTATTTGCTATTAGTTATATGCACATAACTCCTGAATAATGAAGGCTTCTTGGAGATTACATATATGGGTTGCTGACACAGTAAAGGGTTGAAGCACAGTTTAAAGTATCATGTTTTTGGTATAGGAACAGACAAAGGTGTTGGTGAGCATATTTTGACAGGGTCATGACGATACAAACTCTGCGACACCTACTGTTAGATCAGTTTTACCCCACTGGTTTGATCGTTGATATAGTGCATGTATATGGTACATGTATATGGTACATGTATATGGTACATGTATATGGTACATGTATATGGTACATGTATATGGTACATGTATATGCAAAATCTTGACATATTCTTCTTTTTCCCATATGAGACGAGGTTAGAGTGATTTGTTTTTCCTCCAGTTTGGCCTTAGAACGGAGCACCACAAGTGAGCAATCCCTCTATCCCTATATCCATGAGACAGCACTGGCATGATCGAGTTACAACAGCCTCTGGATTTATGTGGTGAACCTGGTTATTTATGAACTTTTGTTCTTCAATGGTCCTACCCAGACACTTTAAACCTTATTTAGCAAATCTCCTTAGGGCACATTCAGGAGTGTTAGGAGCTACATGGGCCGAGCACTCTAGCCACTAAGACTTTGGTGAATATGGAATGAATTCAGTGATCACCGCACTGTCTACTTACCCTGCCGATGTGCACTGCCTCTCCTTTGGAGTTGAGTTTAGTTCTATCTTTCAGTTTATCATCAGCTCTGTCATAGATATAACTGATGGCGAGCTTTATATCAGAAACTGTAACTCCCGTCTCTTGGTCGGTGTAGTTTACGTACATATAAATACATGGTTGCACGGCGATATAAATCGTTTCATTACACAGTTTGGTATCATTTACGCGATAGTCAAACTGGCAATCATACGGCCCTCGCAATCCCGCTTTTATGCTTTTTAAAGAGGTTTCTGCATAGTTGAGACTGGTAGCGACAACAAGTCCGATCAGGAAAAGCACAAATGCCCCGACGATCGTCGCTTTCCATGTTACTTCACTCATTGTCTCGCGTCCCGTTGTCGTGTTCAGTATAAAAGCCCGTTGAGCAAAGTATTATCCAATGAGTAACGACACTCTTTGTCGTGAGCTGAAGTCGATCACCTACCTGCTGCTACTATCAGGGAGTTCTCATATGGGATGTTGATTTTGGCATGTCCAGTGTTGATGGTATTTCTAGAAGCTCTGTTGAAGCTATCACAGTAGTAAGCCACTGATACCAATTTAGTAACTCAATGCACTGCCGATCAGAACTATAGTGGTGTCTTTATTTGTAATCTTTGAGTGGTCAATTCCTGCTGAAGCCAAGAGGTTTGTCGGTAGCTGCACGCCGATAAAGCGTAACCAGGCTAATAGCTCCTCCAAACATTAATGACTCAATTTGTGAAAACCCGTATTGATTGTGCTATACACAGAACATACAACTTGAATTCATGTAGGCACATCCCAATTAGCCAGCAGTTGCCGAAATCTGCGCTAATATTTGCTACAGCCATGCAACAGTCTGCCATGTGACTCGCAATAAACAAAGCTGTCTGAAACAGTGAGGGGATTGTGGGATAGCTCAGTGGTAGAAGCGCCCGCCCGTGAGACCCTGGGTTTGAATCCAGGTCTTGGTTGACTGCCACTATGAGTATGAGCTCATCACATCCCAGCTCATAACACTCGAACCAGCATAGGCATAGAAGGTCTGTCAAATAAGTTAGCCAAGTGCCGGAGTCCATTTTTTGTCACATAAACAGCAAAAGGCTAGGTGGATTCTTAAAATTATCACGCAGGTGTTGGTACGCTGGAAATTCACAAAAACTAGCGGTCGGGTGAATTTTATTTATTTAGCATAGTCCTTGCGGACCAGGCATCGTTCCTCTGTCGGAATTCACTACTCTTGTTTATATAAGCAAAATAATTCAGTCCCTTTTTGACAATTCCACTATTTTAGTATAGTACTTAAGTTTAATGCATCCGTATGGAGCTACTGGTCACAATTAAAATCCCTTTTATTATGAGAGTTGCGCTATGAAGCAGATCGAATTAGGATATTTTGTGAGAATTACAAATGGTGATGTAAGTCACCAACAAAATAAGTATAACAAAGATCAGCAAACCTACAAGGTCATATACACGTATTTTCGAGAACAGAAAAACTCAAATCAGGCCAACGAGCTCACTACAGTTTACCACATGTATTCAGATAACCCACGTATTGAATGTCAACTGTATCCACGCCAATCTTCCACACATGTCGTAAGAGTTAGCAGTTTGAACTGTTGTGGCTATTATATTTCTTAGCTTATGTGGCTGATTTCTTTTTGCCACACAGTAAATTATATTACTAATAGTAATAGGCACTTACCCATTGCTGAGTATGGTTGTGACAAGCCAGACAACAGCTGGAAACATTGGTAATTGAAAGTGTGTGCTGGCTTGTCCGGTCTAACTCACCCTCTACCCGGGCATGCACCGGCTAATTCAGTGTGAAGCATGCACTACATGACTAAACGGATAGTTCTGAAAGGTTGGGAGTCAGTGAGCCTAAGCCATTTGTTTACTCATCACCCACCCGGGAAATTGACTCCTCTTAATGAGAAGAAGAGGTGAATCTTTGACAACAGTGGTAAGAAATGCAGTTACGAGAAAAGCAATTTCATGTCTCCGTGCCAGAACAGCTGTCAGGGGTGGTAAGGAAATAATATGGTCTACTGAATCTAGTTGACTCGGTGTTTCACCCATAGAGGAGGCTGCTCTATGGGTGGAGACTTTCTGCTTACACCTGTATACCCCCAATGATTTACGGCCATTAAAATACCATAATATAACCAAGTTTTCCACCCGGAAAGAAATTCTGGTGCATTCAGCTAACTGAACTTGTATCTTAGTGCAATTTGTTGGGAAATCCCAAGAGAAGGCAACAGTCACTAATTTATTCAAGCTAATGCTATGCTGTCTCAACATTTCATTTACTCTATATGAACAGGTCGCTCCCAAACTCCCATCGCATTAATAACATAGTCAGATCTGATTTGTTGTTTTAGACCACATCAATGATCTACAGTCTTGTATGTTCTAATGACAGGTTAGATTGTGTCGTGCGAGGGGAAGAGTCATTCGCAATACCCTCCATCAGAAGGAGCAATTGTGTGCTGCTGCCTATTACCTAAAACCGGTGTCAAAGTACACTAGTACACTAATATGTCATTTTGGGCGATTAGAGGATAGTTTGACACATTGTTTCCTTACTTGGCGCATGACTGTTAAAGACCACAAGATTCTCTAGATAGTAGCTTGCGGGGTTGCATAACCCGCTACAAACCTGAATTTTAGCGATTCCACCCAATAGCATAAACCGACTCACTCGGTGAGCCGTTCATTCGCTCAGTGAAAATATTGTTCACTTTGGATCAGCATTATTAGTGATTCAGTGCATAATCTGGGTGCAAATGTATAAATTTGTTTGGTATATCAGTTCATAAAATCAATGATTGCCAACCAACTGCGGCAGACCTAGAAAAAGGAAACTATATTAGGTAACTGTATTAGGTAGCATCGTACATAATTTGGAAGGAATTTCGTATAAACGTACAGTAGTCAATCTTATATTTATAATCTGTCATTTTCATGGTGGTATGGGATGATAATGAGGTGATTTCTCGTTGCCTTCCTCAAAATGCTGGTTGGGGGTCAGCCGTTTGTTTACATAACAATGACTTGCCGAAACTTGGTTACTTTATTCTGAAAGTCAGTCCACTGCATGGATGGGATCTCCGTTTTTATGCCTTGGTGATCCAAGCCAGGCCAACAATTTGGAGTGAGAGACTTGTTAAAGGCCTGTACCAAAGTAAAACTCCACCAGCACTCGGAAGCCAACGCACAACCCTTAGATCTTAGTTAACAATCTCAAATTAAATCAACTCAGCTTTACTGTTCTTGTATCTATAGTTTTAAATATAGGTTTAGCCAATGGGTATAGTTCTCATAAACCCTAAGTAGTTAGAGCTAAACCTGCTTTATCCTTTCGTTTCACCACTTGAGAGTCAATTCCGCCCATACAGGATACTCAGTGTTTGACTGTTGAACTCCAACTTATTGTCAAACATTGATTATAAGTCATTCAGAACTCATAAAAAATTAGGACTCCAACACAACTGGCTGGAAATAAACCATTAATCATAAAAATGTCTCCTCCAATTAGTGTATTATAGAGCCCTCAAAGCATTGGTATTGTTTCGAGTTGTTTTAGAGGACAATACTGTGTCAGTGCCTTGAAGGCCCTTTCAGGGTAATATTGATTATACAGTAGAAGTTGGTACTCTTTTTCCTAAATTTCATTGGCTGGTGAGGTGATGGGTTAGTGCAGATGTGTCCAACCTCTTTTAAAACTGAGCCGCAACTTTTAGGGGCCCCTGTGTGGGAGCCATAAATTTATTCTTCGGCTTAGATTATTAAACAGTAGCAGGAAATAAACTTGTTCAGTGACAGGTGAATGTAAGGAGACATATCAGGAAAACCAGGTTGGCCTTACCTGGCTGAGTGGATAGCGTAGTGGACTTTAGATCAGGGGGTTTTAAGTTCAGGCAAAATCTTTGTCTTTTGCAACACCCTCGCCGGTTTAGGAGGCCCATCCATCGAGTTACGTTCTCTATGGGCCATGAGGGTGTAAGCGAAAAGGCCCCTAATCACTCACCCCGGGATACCCCGTTATCAAGTAGACTCGGTAGATTGATTTTTGCGCCACCTGACAGATGTCCTGCATTTTGCTCTGGAGACACAGAATTACTTTTTTGTTGACTGGTCATAAAGCATTGCATCTTAAATATGTCATCTCTCCAAAGAAGAAAAAAAACAGAATGAAAACAAATGCATGTTTATATTGGTTTCACTTTTCATCCAGAATTGTGACACACAAAAATTCGACTTGGGTTGTTGTCCGTGGAATTTGTGGTATTTAAGAAAGTCAAAATGTGTCCTCACTTGTTTGCGGATTCTGCATGCTATCATGAACAAATAGCCTCACGACTTAGCTAAACTGGATACCTAGTTAGAACCCTATCCAACATGCATACTTAGAGCCCTGTTGACGCACTTTTCAGAACGTTGGCACAACAAGATTGGCTTGAGATAGGAAATTACCACACAACGGTTTGTATTTGCATAGTTGGGCGCAAATCCATGTGTATCAAAAATAAATCTGCATCACCATGGCGACTGGTACTTTGTTGTATCATCTCACTAAACTATAACAATACACTCCACTTTTGCAGACACTGGTATTCTCTCTTTTCGACTCAAGGTTTTTTTTTCTTTCAGCCACCATCTATCCATGATCCTCCTCGCTATCCTCAGGTTGTGTGGTGTCATTGAGAGGAGATTGAGCCATTTTCTGCCACGCTGGCTCAGGACGGGTTGGCAGAATGTGATCAGCTAGGGAGAAATCCCTTGAAATACTCCGCTGTGGCTGGGGATTGAACCCGGGCCACAGGGAGGACAGACAGTGAGCTATTCCACTGAGCTATCATGACTGATTCATGATTAGGAGCTTTTATATACGTGATCAAACAAACTTGGATGGTGGTTACATGGCGGCTGCCATACATCGTCACTCGCATTATACAGGCTCTAATACATGGGAAGATCACGCCCATCTTATGCATGACGATCTTATGAGGCAGAAACATTTTTTTCCAAAACCTGTATCAAGTGTCTTTACTGATGAAGACTTGTATTTTGTACAAGAGAGATGATTCCATAGGTCACTTTTGCGAACCGTGCAATGGTGGTTGATAATGGACAGCTGTATGAAGCTGCCAGCCAGCGATTTATCCTCCAAGTTTATTATATGTACTCCGCACTCCGTACTCTGGTTTAGGGGAAGACAGCTCCCATTGTTAGATTATTAAAGGTATTCTGCCTGAAGGCAGGTTTCTTATGACCAGTCATTGTCATGGCATGGGATTGAGGTGAATTCTCGATGACTTCCTCCATGACTATCCTATAATCAAATGCTGCAAACCTGACACCTGATTCAAGTTGAGCCAGTAAGTAAAACCCCCAGTGTATGGTAAACACTATAAGTAGATTAATGCGAACTTTGTAATTACAAATTTGCAATAATCTCGCGAAGTAAGTACATGGCAGAAGGCACGTATTTGAGTGTGCCGATTAAATACAAAAATATATCATTGTAATGTGGTCAACTAGACTGTAAGCATCCTATTTCGAAAATCATGGCAAGTTTTTACACGGAATAGACGTATGTACACTATACATGGTCAGTTAGATATGTGACTATACTAGTATATAGTTTTACCAGTGCGTATCATCTGGATGGAATGCCTGAATGAGTAATAGATCCGAAGGCAAATGTACATTATACGCAATTAAAATGTTTTTTCATCTCGGTGGGGCTTTGAATTTCTTTGGTCGGTTTCTGTAGTCATGTGATTGGTCTGACCATCGTTTCCTTGATGAGTAAGCTGGTTCTGACTGCCTGTAGTAATTCCGCGAGCGTTCAGCGCGTGATTGTGAAAACTCGTGGTTTTGTAGCCTAAAAAAAAGAAATAGTCAACTCAGTTCATGCTGACAGCTCACTAGTAAAGCCAGCTTCTCAACTAAATAAGGGGTGAACAGACGGGAACGCTGATGGTCCCACAAATACTAGACCGTTTCATCATTTCATCACAAACGTTGGTACAAATTCTTGGTTTATGATAATTTAACTGAATGGAATACAGTTAAAGGGGTTATGTCACAGTCGAGAGTGGACGCATTTTCGGAGTTGTATTTCTCGTTTATAAAGGAAGGCAACTCCGCATTCATTGCGGCGATAGGGAGTGGTCTTTTCAAAAAAGGGAATATCGGTTGCTCGAATAACTACAGCCCGAATGGCCCAAATAGAAACAAAATGGAATCTAATTACTAAAACCTAGTAACCTAATGATCTTTACTCTCTCATAACATCGAATAGAACTAAAACTATGTTCTACTCCAAATTAAGTGTAATAGTGGAGAAAACTGAAGTTATGAGAAGTGCTTTGCCGGGTTTTCCCTAGCCCTAAATAGCCCGTCGCCTTCGGGCCTCTATCATTGCACAATAATGGCACTAACGTTGATAGAGGTGAAAAACTGCACTCTGAAACCCTATTTCTATATTTTTGTTGAACATTTTCTCTATACTTGTGTAACCGCAGATCTAGTATGTACCTGCAAGAGGAATTTTCCAAACATAAGCCGAAAAATCAATGCAAACACCAACAGCTCTGTGTTAATTTCCTATCTCGAGGCCAATCCTGTTGCGTCGACGGCCAGAAACGTGCGTTGATGAGGGCTCTAAGTGTGCGCATTGGATAGGGCTATATCTAAGCTTCCATTTGAACTGGGTATTGGGCAGGGCTATATCAAAGCTTCCATTTGAACTGGGTATTGGGCCCATTTGTTCATGGTAGGCTTTAGAATCTAAAAACAAGTGAAACCTTTTTTGGTCCTGACATCACCCCTTTAAAATAATGAGAACTAAAACTAAAGCTTCAAATAAACTGTCAAGCAGTAAACCCTGAAATAAAATCCATTTTAAGGTGGGATCGGTAAATAGAGGAGGGATAGTGGGATAGCACAGCGGAAGAGCGCTGAACTCGCAAACATGAGCCTGGGTTACAAAGCCCAGTGTTGTCGGGCTCCTGCTGTGAGTGTGAGCTACTCACAATAATCCTAGCTCAGAACAAAAACAATCCTCTCTATGGGGTGGAGCGTTAATACTGACCCGCTCGTGGTGCCGCTTGCTAAGCCATAACTGGTGAAAAAACAAGTGTCTAACTCGGCAGCTTCACCGTAACAGTAAAGCAGTCAAACAAGAATAAAAAAAGGGTAAAGAGATAGTAATGGAATCGGGTGGGGTGTATGGCTTGCAATGCGACTAATGATACAGCCAGCAGGTGACCACAAAAACATAACCGACACCACATGGAAAAGCAGGCAACAAGCTGAGCTATAGACAAGCAAGCTGGTAAGTGCGCACCAACCTGGTATTGATAAACCGTGGTGGTGGGGCTGTCCTTGGTTCCTTCTCGGACCGGGAGGAGTGTACCTTCAATATACACTAATGCTGATTCATAACGAAGATAGTTTAATGGGTTTATAATGCCCAGAGATGTTACAATGCAGATGCGATGATTCAAAACAACCCCTGTGTAGAAACCGCGTGTATCACCCATGACCTAATGCGGATAATCATGCCTCCCTCGCGATAGAGTTGGACTCATGTTCAGAGAAACGATAGAACTTGACGTTGAGCTGGTCACAATAATACAAAAGCAAAAGAGGGGGTAGAGATGGCAAAGTTAAAACGTTTACTCAGCACCCCCAAGAAGAAAATTGGGTGAATTATGCAGTCAATAGGCCGTAACAGTTCTCATAGCGCTCCTCACATGGCATAACGTCAGAAGTGTAGTAAAACTGGGCATGAAGATCGAGCATCCTATAATCTGGATTACCTGATTTCAACAATGCGCTAATAGATAATAGGGGTCTAGACCACATACCTGGCGACTATCACCGGCCATTGACGACTCATCGCGTGAGGCGGGAAATAGTTCAGATTTGCCGGTTGGTGCCACCTTGCTTTGAAACCTTGAGTCGTTTGGAGAAGGGGTTGAGCCCAATCGAGACCTAATTGGCGAGGTTTTCTGTCCCAAACGTTCCGTGATCGGTAGTCTGCAGCTATGGGCTGGTGATTCGTGTCTCTCTTGATGAGAAATGATCGAAACCTCAGGGACCTCTGGAGATTCCGACAATCTAACAGAATTCTTGCTTCGAACGTGTTTCTTCTTTGAGAATTGATTCAATTTGATATCTATTGGCTGCACAGATTCTTCAGCATTGAGGGCGCCACTAGAGTGTGCTGCCATGGCATCAATCTCTTTAATCAGCGCTGACCTTGTAGGGTAAAAGTCGGTAGCGGGTGGTTCTAATGGACTCGGTAGAAAAAGCACTGATGAGACCCGCCTTTCATCATCCTCCGACTCATGAAATATCTCATCTATCAAAGCAGACTTTCGAGGAAAAAAGTCACTGGCAGGCAGCGTTGGTATGCCCTCATCGGAGTGATTTTCGGGCAGGCGTAAGGTTGACATGGAGTCGAGGAATGATTGCTGTTTCCTATTGACTGGCATGTGCGGCCTGTCTCTCTTTGGAAGCGTGAAAGGAACACAGTGTGATCTTGCGGGCTCAGACAGTAGCCTTTCAGCAGCGCCGGAACGAGAAGGTGACCTGTATTTTCCAATAACGACTTCCTTTGGCTGGGCATCTTCATTGCCTTTTGCGCGTAGAGCACCGAGATATTCCCATTGTGGTGAAGCGGAGCATTGGGCATCAGCTAGTGCGCTAGCTTGAAAGTAATTGGTAACCAAGCTTAATGCCTCTAAGTATATTGGGTCTTTGCGTTTCCTTCCGCACACAGTAGGAAATTGGGCAAAGGCCTCAGCTTTTTGATTGTCAGATATGACTTTAGTCATTAGATCCCCTTTTTCACTGACTTGATACCAGACTTCATACTGGTACTGGTACTGGTATTGCTCGAAAGTGGTTGTGGGTGAGGAGTCAAACGAGTTACATGTGATGTCATCAGTAACAACTGTAGACTTTGGTGTATCTACCCGAACATTCTGGGTAAACCGTTGTTTTTTCGAAGCTGTCGGTTCTGGACCAGTCTGCACTGAGCTCCCAGTCTGCACTGAGCTCCCAGTCTGCACTGAGCTCCCAGTCTGCAGCTGAGTGGTATCCATCTCTGTTGGTGACGGCCTTCTCTGCACTAACTTGACCTTCCTTCCCTTCTTCTTTGTCGTATTTTTCGTAGAGGGTGTACCAGGTGTCGATTCCGTAATCGTCTGCTGAATTTCAGCTTTTTCTGACCCACTATTCCAAACTTTTAGCTGCGGTGACATTGCCTTTGATTCACTGGTGAGTGAAGTCTTCTCTGCTGCACTTTCAGACATGCTATTTGTCTCCGCAGTTTCGTTGATTTTAGAAGATTTGACTGGGGTATCATGCGAGTCTGTTGTTACTGGTTTTGTCACTGTCCCCGATGCACTGTTGATTGCGGCAAGAATATTTGAGATATTCGGTGATGTCTTTGTGACGGGAGACTCTGCGTTTGGCCGGCCATCTCCAGGTGACTCTGTGAGAGTCGAGGTACAAGCAAAGTTTGTGAATAGATGTCTGGGTCGTTCGACGGTGAATTTAATGTTCTGTTTTGTCGGTGAAGAGAGGGAGATAAAACCGTGAGCAGACACTGAGAGCACCATATCCTCATCTTCGATAGCTTGGTTCATTGGGTCTGCATTGGCCTGCAGCGCCACCTCTTTCGCTACTATAGTACAACAAGAGCAGTTTTGTTGACATATTACGAAAATCACGCGAGTAAATAATGAACGAATCTCGAATCAAACAGCGTAGAGAGTGGGTTTCATTGATACGCGCATTTTCTTGGTTACAAGGATTTGGTCTTCACAATCATGCCAGCGTATTCTTAGCTGGTACCACCATAAGAGCAGGAGATAGCGATTGGGCTACATATTTAATGTACGTACAGCTCTGAAAGTCATAGCAAAGCGAAGCGGAGCCACTCATAAATGCGCTTACCATATTACACTAAACTGACAGCGATAAAACCGATCGTTCAGAAACTGGTTAGTTACATTCCCAGATGGATTAGAAAAGTTACTGGGATAAAAGTTACTATCATTATCGTTACAAGCATAGCAGTGCATAACTGGGGCGAAAGGGGATGGAGAAATGGGTGCAGTATTCAGCGTAGTCGCCGTAACCGGGAACCAGCCCCCTATATATATATATATATATATATATATATATATATATATATAT
>Ga0224501_10003543_pt1 | contig 12295 bp, 7 predicted proteins | sample SF_Oct11_sed_USG_4_FD_169105 | JGI IMG/M metagenome (GOLD analysis project Ga0224501, IMG submission 169105) | Sediment microbial communities from San Francisco Bay, California, United States - SF_Oct11_sed_USGS_8_1 | ecosystem: Environmental > Aquatic > Marine > Sediment | place: USA... | reverse complement strand
ATGTTTTTGCCTGCAGACCAAGTTGCATCGTTTCCTGGATCATCTGCATCTGCGTCGTCTGCATCATGATAGTCTGTCACCGTGTAAACTGACACTATCCTATATGCAGGCTGGGTTGAGGATAACCTGAAGTCGTGTTCATAGATTATGAATGGGATGACAGGCTCCGCTGTGCTCACACCATCCATTTCTTTTATGTCATCTGCCGTAACCCATATGTCATCTCTATCAGGAAGATCACCTAGTTCATCTTGATTAGGATCTTCTGCAACAGTCCATCGGTGCCACTGAGTCATTCTTGATATCGGCGCAAGCATGAGCGGTATACTATTTGGGTTGTTGCCAACCGGTGCTTTGGTATACGCTGGTGGGAAGTAAGTGTTTGCTGCACTCCAGAACTCTGGGTGAGGCCAAACAGCCAAGGCACCAACGTAGTCGCCTGCTCCGGATACTACTTGAGCCACAGCGTACGAATGATCTTTGATGCTTTTGTCCCAATGCCAATCGCGACCGTAGCAAGTGTATTGTGTCTCTAACCAAGTCTCTGGGAATCCCTCTTCTAGAGATTGAGTGAATTCATTGTATACGTAACCTGGTCTATCAACAGATGGTACATCGTCCCACCACTTCTTCGGATTCTTATAGCTCGCCAAGTACTCTTTAAAGAAGCTGAAAGACTCTTTCACTTCAGTTGAGTTGAGGACATCATCTGAGTTGACGTCCCAATATTTGACAGGTTCATCAGTGTACCAGTGTGTATATGAGTCTGTATCGCCTTCAATGCCAAGGTCCCATTCGCCACGATTGCCAAATTGGACATTCATAGGTTGCTTCGTGTACAGTCTTTTGACGTCCTTTAGTATAATGACGTTCTTCTCTGCTTTGTTAAAGATGAATGTGAAAGTCAGAGAAACAAGGGGTGTGCCACCACCTACTTCATGGATCGTCGTTTTAGCGAGCGCAATGAATTTTCTTGGTCCATTGTATATAATTTCTATGTCTTCTGTCAAGCAGTATCCATTGGTTTTTCTTCCACCTTTTGCAGGTATAGGATCTAGGACTCCCGTGTACTTGCCAGAATCTGGATTGGCATAAGGCGGATCCTCTTGCCACAAGGGTCTAGCTGCAGAGTCTGCTGCCACAGAGGGCATAACAATCCAATCTCCTCCGTATTGTTCACCGTCACTGAACAGAGCCATGGCCCAGATCTCCCTATCGCTTCCGGCTGGTGTTCTATACTTGATGTCTAGGAACCAACCGTTCATCCACCAGTTGACGCCTATGTACTCGTTGCAGAACGGGTCAATAGAAGTATCATCAGTCTGGTCGTAAGTGTCTCCTGCACCTGCATATCCTGGATATTGCAGTCCAACTCCTATCCCCGTGGCTTCGTTGTAGCCTATCATTTCACCGTACTTCGAGAAACCTATGTCTAGGCTCTCTTGAGCATACGGATACAAAGCATAAGTGTCGCTGTCAAGCACTCCTTCAATCCAACAGTAATTATCCACATCTATGACTTCAGTAGAAACAGCTGGTCTCAAAATCGCAAACATAGCTAAGAACGTTGTCAGTGTTAATACTATCGCCAACAATTTCTTCTTTGACATTTTCATCTCTATTTTCCTCTTTTTTTACGAATTATATACGTAGCGACTATAGCTTTCAAATTTTCCATTTAAAAGTCTTTCCATATACAAATTCATATCAAAACTAAAGTTATAGAAGAAAAATCCATACAAAAACTCCATTCACACAATCTTCCATAACCAAGCAAAAAACCGTGAAAAAGCAACTCTTCTTCCAAAATAGATAGACAAGCTCCTGAGCCACATCTTACAGGCCGTTCAAAACCTCAAAAACTCATCAAATGTCGCGCGACCCTCAATCGACGAACAGCAATCTACACCAGTCTTTTGTCGACGCCTTTCCCAATTTTTCTCCTCGCTGAAGAAGAAAGAACCAAGACAGCAGGTCCATTTCATCCTTACACGAAGCCTGGATCGAAAAAACACCCAAACAACAGAAACTTATTTTCCCAATTCATATGGGCACATAACAATTTATAAATACGCTTATATAACAAACCTAAACAAGTACGTAGAGTTCATATTCCAAAAGAATAAGTGAAATCTTTAGCCCAGGTGACGTAAGTGAGGGAAATCTCAGATGTTTCTCAAGGGGGACAACCCCAATTCTCAACTCTATTTTCCGAGAATTACCCAGCCGGGCAGAATCAAAATAAACCTCAAGTTGCCATTTTGCTTCCAACCTACTGCGAAGCAGGAAATATTGAAAGCTTAATTCGAGAGATCGGAAGTCTAGACATTGAACCGTTAATCATTGTTATCGACGACTCCAGCCCAGACGGAACAGCAGCAGTTGCAGAAAAACTTAGGAAAGAATATAACATTGAATTGCTTGTTCGCCCTAACAAACTTGGGCTAGGCACTGCAATTACTGATGGCTTTCGATTTATTCTATCGATGAAAAACCCTCCACACTACATAATTACTATGGACGCAGATTACTCACATAATCCTAAGGACATCCCACGTCTAGCGCAATATGCTAAAGACGGCTGCGACCTTGTTATCGGCAGCAGATATTGTCCTGGCGGAAGAATAGTTGGATGGAATTCCCTTCGGTACTTAATCAGCAGAGTTGCTAATTTTGTTGCAGTTACGATGTTTAAAATGCGAGTAGACGACTGTACAAGTGGTTTAAGATGCTATTCTCTGAGGTACGTTAAAAACGTAATAGGCGACCTCCACAGCCAAACTTATGACATTCAAATTGAAACCGTAAAACAAGCTCAAAGTCAAGGATTCACTGTTAAGGAAATTCCAATAACCTTTACAAATAGAAAAGTGGGCAAGTCAAAGCTTACTCTTGCTGAGATACAAGGATTCCTCTCTTACATCCTTAAGGCTAAGCTTGGAAAATGGTAAAAGCGCATCTTTTGATTTGAAGACACTCCGGTTGAAAACGTTTCCCTAGAACGTTTGCAAGATCTGTCGCAAGTTTACTTTCTATTTCCCAATCGAATTTATATTTAGGAAAGCTATTGAAAAAAAGGGGCAGCTCATTGGAGAATCGGACCATAGGGATTTGTGTTGTGTGTACACGAGGAAAAATCCTATGAAATTGGTTGTGTTTGTCGAATTTTTCCCGCCGAAACTAGGCAGTGACCGCAGAATTTATGAAATAATGAAAAGAATTTCAAAAACAAACGAAATTCATTTTATTGTTATGCCTCCATTTCGATGGCTTTCAGGAAAGTTCTTGCCAACGGAAGGAAAATTCAGGTTTCACCTAGACAAGAATGACATGGTAGAGAAAATCAACGGGATTACTGCACATTTCTGCAGAATACCACGTTCGATCTTAAAACTGTGGAAGATATCCTACAAATTGGCTTTTTTTCCAACTTTGATTCTGCTTTTCCCCAGAATCTTAGTTGCTGTAAGAAAAATTGATCCAGAAGCGGTTGTTCTCAACTATCCCAGTATATACACTGGATTCCTAGGCCTGATCACAGGAAAGATACTACGCAAGAAAATATTGTTGGATTTCAATGATTTAATTGCCCAGTACACCACAGATTTCCTAAATTTGAAAAGAAATGGGCTGATTGCGACTATCATAATTAGCTTTCAAAACTTCATAGCGAAAAGCTCGGATAAAATTGTAGCACCCACAAAATTCATTAAAGAATATGCTCGGTCTTTGGGGGTAAACGCTAAACGGATTTTTGTTGTCCCAAATGGAGTAGACACAAAAGTCTTCGATTCAAAAAACTATGCTCCACATAGCAAGTCTAAGGCTGATGCACAAGGAAAGAAGCTATGTGTTTACTGTGGGCGCGTAGAGTCGTGGGCTGGCATTAACATCATCACTAGGTTATGCGATATTTTCCAGCAAAAGCATTCAGAAGTTGAATTCTTAATAGTCGGCCATGGAAACGAAAATGTTACGAATCTGCAGAACGCTAGGATAATGAAAGAAGTGCCATATGAGAATGTACCTAAGATTTTGTCTGTAGCAGATGTAATTCTGGTTCCATTCCCTAGAAACGTAGTTTCTCACGCTGCAAGCCCACTGAAGCTTTTTGAAGGCATGTCCATGCAAAAGCCAGTTGTTGCAAGTGATCTTGATGGAATCGGTGAAGTCGTCATTGACTCTGAAAATGGAATGCTAGCTGATCCGGACAATGTTGATGAATGGTTTGAAGACATTCTATATCTTTTGAACAACGAGTTGGTTGCAACTGAAATGGGAAAAAAAGCAAGAGAAACCATAGAAGAAAAATACGATTGGAATCATATAGCTAAGCTGTTCGAGAAGGCATGCATTGAAGATAGATAAGTTCGTGTCATCTATGCCAAGGTCCACCCCAAACAAAAAAACGTTGAAGAGATTTTACGAAAGAGAAGCTTTGGCTATGAATCACCAAAAGTTGATGTACAGAAAAGGAGAGAAAAATGAAGTTTGGTGGCACACAAAAAGATTCAGTTATGTGATTCAATTCATCGAAGAGACGCTCGAGGATCAAAAAACTTTCATCGATGTCGGATGTGCGGAAGGCTACTACATAAAGTATACGGTGGACAGATTCAATAAGGTCTTTGGTGTTGGAGCAGATATAGCGCACAGCTATATCAACAAAGCTAAAAGAAATCTCGGGGAAAAAAATGTTGCTTTCGTAGTATGTGACGCTGAAAGTCTACCCTTTAGGGAATACAGCTTCGATGTTGTACTTTGTTCTGAGGTACTTGAGCATACCGTCAATTACCATAAGGCTTTAACTGAGCTTATAAGAGTTGCAAACAGGTGCATTATAATTTCTTTTCCTGGACACACATTTGTGTACGGGCTCCTAGCTAGACCAAAACTGCTGCGACACCTAGCACATAGAATGATGCCCCCTGTAGGCCATCTATCACCTGTAGGTCATCTATCAGACATTGCCATTTTGCATGTCAAATCTTTTGTGAAGACCTCTAACGAGGTGATGCTAGAGAACCTTTTGGTTGGCGGAGCTTTTCCAATGCAATTGTACAAACTCATTCCATCTGCTGGGTTGATTAACGCAATAGATGGCATAGCATGTCGAATATTGAATAGTTTGAAGCTGACTGAATACACGACAATCCGTGTGATGAAGATAGTAAAGAAATCCGTACATGAAAACCATGCAGCAGACTATCTAGTGGATGTGAAGCAAACTTGAGAGGGGATTGAAATTCTCGTAATATTTGCAATGGGCAATTTATTGCTACTGATGCTCAGTTTAGTGATAATTGGAGAGCCGTTAAGAGCTCTGATATCGCGGTACTCGCGGCTTTTGAAAGATCTGGACATCCTACAAATTCTAGTACTTAATGTCTGTTTTGGTGGTCTCACTCTATACGCAATTATGATGATACCATTGCAATTTTTCAGCTATTTCACAATTCTAGGCGTGCTCTTGTTTTCTATGTCTTTCGTAACGGTAGAACTACTACACAAGCGACCTAAATTGCCTCAAAAACGTGATTGTCTAAAATACGTTGTTGTGTTGTGTCTTTTTCTTATCACTCTATATATCCAATTGATTTCTGTCTCCCATTTCACTTTTGGAAGCATCCGTGACACATCTCTCCATTCGTTATTTGTTCAAGTTATCTTAGAAAACAAGCAAGTGCCAGCAACGTTCCAACCCTATTCCCCAGCAGGCATCATTTATCCTCTGGGATTCCACCCAATAATAGCTTATGCTGTATGCATCTCGAACTGTCTGATACCGAGTGCAATTCTGTACATTACGATCCTTTTTAGTGCAATGTCCGTACTAGGTGCATATTATTTAGGGAAGGCGTTGTCTTCAAAATGGCATTTTGGTGTTAGTTTAGCGCTTGTGTCAGCCTTCATAGCCGCATACCCAAAGTACATTACTTGGGGGAGTAATGCCTTTGTAGCTAGTATTCCACTTTATTTCGTTTGTCTTAGTTTTGTGCCGTCGCTTCTGAAAGAAAAACGAGAATTTGGTGTCTCAGAAATAGTTGTCATTGGAATTTTGTTTGGATACTTGGGGGCAGTACATCTCCAGCCATATGAAACGCTGATGGCTTCCATTGCATTGTGGTGGCTTATCAACATGGCGAGAAGGAAACAAAGAGCTTTTTCACAGATATGGTGTATTCTTGCTGTTTTTCTTATAAGCTTGATTATCGTAAGTCCATTTTTTTATAGATGGCTAATTTGGTATCCGTACCCTTACCATAATATTGGTCTTCCTCAAGATATAGAAATACCCATGGTCATCGATGCACCGCACGCACTCTCGAATTATCAACACATCTCAGAAGCTATTCTCCTAGGGATTAACATCTTTTGGAATATGTTAGGGCCATACACTGCGTTGAAGGCAATATACCTCATAACCATCCCTGTCGCTATCATAGTCGCTATTGCCAAAAGGAAAAATAGCGCACTTAACAATGAAATTGTTCAAACATCTTTGGTTGCCATTGGAGCACAGATGCTGGTTTTATTACTAGCAGCAATTTCTATATACTCTTTATTTAGTGTTCAGCCAATCCTACTCTACCTGTCCTTGGATATGCTTATTGGAGTATTTGGCGTATGGCTTGGCCACAGTCTTTTCTCGCGGCTATCGAAAACGACTATTATTAAAATCAATCCTAGGCAACTTAGATTTGGTATCACCAAAAACTCAAAAGTTTTGCTAGTAGCACTTCTAGCAGGCATTCTGCTGTATGCCCCATTTGTCTATCGCACCGTCTTTCACGATCCCCAGGACATTAGGGGGGCATACGGAGTGTGGGCTATCACAACTACAGATGACCTTGAACTCATGTTGTGGATGAGAGATAACTTGCCACAGGACAGTATTATACTAGTAAATCAATACGAGAGTGGACTATTCATACCTAGCATCTCTCACCTCAGAGTAGTATACCCCTGCACTGCGGTTATTTATTCACGTTCATACCAAACACTTAGCACCTTACTAGAGAATGGAAACCTTAATGCGACAACATGCAATCTCATGAAGCATCTTAATATAACTCATGTTTTTGTAGGACGTTACACAAGTATTTTCGAGAGGTACAAACATAAGTGGGATCCTCAACCGTTTCTACAAAATCCAAACTTTGACCTTGTTAAGAAAGTGGGTGACGCCCACCTCTTTGCGGTCTCATGCAAGCATCCAGAAGTAGCCTTCCAAGACGACTTCGAGTACGACAGTCCAGATGAAACCGGATGGGAATTCTATATATACCCAGAGTGCGAGGGAACCGGCTTCGGTGAGGCGACAATAAGCTCAAATCATACTTATCATGGAAACAAAAGTCTTCTGATAACTGCAAAAAGAGACAAAGAATGGTACTATGTCTGCTCGGTTTACAAAAATGTGCATCTTTGGGATACTAGTAACGTGACTTTATCATTCTACTTAAATGCGACGAGCGGCTTCAACAATGATCTCGACCATTCGGCAGTAATAGTTACCGATACTTCAGGGCAACGTGCAATAACCCTATCAACGTTATACGCCCATATCAGTTCAGAGTATATCGAGTTACCTAAGTCCCAAGGCTTCTTCGAATTTAACCTAAGCGAGATATGGTACCAAAAATATAACTCCACATTACCGACCGACTTTTCTATATACCTAAAAAACTTTGACGCTGATGGAATTGAAAATATAGTTTTCTTCGATTACATCCAACTGGTGTGCAACAATACGTACCATAACTACGACTAATTTGCATGGACCGTTCTGTATGTACAATCGTCATGACAGCATGCATGCATCGAGTATTTCAATATCAAATCCACTAACAGAATCGCACGCGCAAATGACTAATAGTTGGTTATCAATTTGCATTCGTGCTCGGTTAACGAAACAGATATTTCTTGCATACAAGTAAAGATTTATTTGAAGTTGACTCAAAGGAGACAAGGATAATAAAGCTTGTTAAAGCTAGTTGAGGCGACTTCATGAAAATTCTCCATCTAATTGACGCCTTTGACGCCAGATTTGGGAGAGATCAAATAAAATTAGTAGAGTTACTAGAAAAAAGAGGATACCAAAATACGGTAATTACATCCAAATACTCTTCAGATTGGAGATTCACAAAAAAAACAGAATTCAAGAGTTGGGAGAAAAGATTTTCACAAACAGAAATAATACACGCGCCAAGTTTCAAAATTCCCACTCCTTTTTCAAACGAGCTCTCACCCATCTATCTGCCTTCCAGACAAATCCTACGTAATTTTGACATCATCCACGCATACACTTTCAACACATATTCATCTCTTTTGGGTGCCGCCTCAAAAATAATAAGAAAATCCAAAGTTGTCATGAGATCAGACTTATCATCAGCTACATACAATAAAACCAAGAACGCCCCATTCCAAAGAACGATAGCAACCTATCCCTTCAAAATTGCGGACGCAGTTTACACCTTTACATTCTTAGAAAAACAGTATCTTACCAATTTGGGTGTTAATAAAAACAAAATTCGAGTAATACCCGTTGGAATAGACTACAAGAAATTTTCAAAAGCCACAATAACAGATGAAGACAAACACGTCTCAATCGGGTACGTAGGCAGACTCTGTCCACAAAAAGGAGTACGCAGAATAACAGCGTCTCTACAAAGAATACTAAGCGAAGAGAAAAACGCCTCGGTGACCTTTGCAGGCGGAATAGAAGATGCAGACTATGCCGAAGAGGTATTGGCTTCGCTGAGAACGTACAGAAACTTTGAGTATCTTGGTTGTCTGAGCGACGTTCTACCATTTTACAAGATGTGTAACATAATACTTGCACCCTCGATATTGGAAACTGGCGCTATAACCGTCCTAGAAGCGATGGCTTCGGGTAAAGCCGTAATTGCTTCCAACATTAACCCGATCAAAGAGTATATAGAACACGAACGCACTGGCTTTCTTTTCACCGAAGAAAAAGAAGTGTACCTGTACCTAAAGAAACTAATAGAAAACCCCAAACTAATCAAGGAAATCGGAAGAAGAGCAAGAAAAGAAGCAGCAAAATATGACTGGAACCTCATAATCGGCAGATACGAGGAGATGTACAGAAGTGTTATGTAAATGAAAATAGCTGAAGTTGTGTCGTCTTTTTATCCCAATATCGGCGGAATAGAGAACGCAGTACATTTTCTCGCCAGAGAATTAGTTGAACGCGGCCACGACGTATACGTAATCACCCTCAATGGAAAAGTCACCGGTGAGATCATAGACGGAATCCATGTGCATAGATTAAAACGCCTAATTCACCTACCCTTAATGCCTCAGAAAGAGTTCGACATCGCACGCATGTGCAGGTGTGAAGAGTTTGATGTCGTTCACATTCACAGCATAGAACCATTATGTCTTCAAGAGATGTTAATCTCAAAGTATTTGAACGGTAAGCCCATAGTTGCTACCTTGTTTTCAATTGAGGGCTGGATGCACCATCCACGTTTGCCCATACGCTTAACGGCTGGCCCCTACGAAAGAATTGCCCTGAGACTCGTAAGAAAAGCTGATATTTTTCACGTAAAAAATGAAGGGGACAAAGCGATGCTGATTAAACTTGGTTTCAATGCCAATCGAATACTTCTGATTCCCGACGGAGTTCCAAAACATGCCTTTGATGATTTTGACGGAAGCGCCTTCCGAAACAAATACGGTTTGATGAACAAAAAAATCGTGTTGTACGTGGGTAGACTACATCATGCCAAGGGAATTCATATCCTTATTGAAGCCATGGCCGAGGTCATTAAGCACAGATCAGATGTCACAACTGTTCTAGTGGGGCAAGATGTAGACATGAAATCCCATCTGGTTTCCGCAACCAAGTCATTGGGAATTCAAAATCATGTGATATTTACAGGGTATATTTCAGAGAAAGAGAAATTCCAAGCATACTCAGCTTGCGACATCCTCGTTTTGCCAAGCCTCTACGACCTGGTTGAAGCTTACTCCATAGTCATATCTGAAGCTTGGGCTCAAAGGAAGCCAGTGATCGCGAGTGCTATAGGAGCATTACCACATAGAATCAAGCATGGAGTAAACGGCGTATTAGTCCCACCTTCAAATCCGAAGGTGCTTGCCAAAGCCATAATTGAGATATTAAGAGACCCGCAAAAGGCGAAAACCTTGGGAGCCAATGGCCACAAAAACGTAGCTACGTGGCCTGATGTAGCCAAAATGCTGGAAAAAGCTTACTTCGTGGCAAGCAAGCATTAACGTCACTAATGACCTTGCATATTTGGATGAATGCCTAGGTTTTATTCATATCTTCCGATTCACGCGAATTCTTGTCTGAAGTGTTCTTGTACAGCCAAGAAGCTAAAGACAGCCTGTTTCTGCCACCCTCCTTTCTCACATTGATGACCCCGCGATCCGCCAACCTTGTTATTACCCTATGAGTTTGCACTTTTGAAAGCTTTGTTGCCCACCTTACGTCCTTTTGGAGCGCGGTTCCGCCTTCTTTCCAAATTGCCATACAAACCTCCTTCTCATCTTCACGTAAGACTTTCATAGCGCCCTCAAAAGAAGCCGGAAACCCTTCTTCAACGTTGAATGCTTGGTCTTTCTCGAGCACAATTTCAGGGAATACTACTGAGTACGTTACTACTCCGATGGTAAGAAACATGAATGCAGCGCCAATTATCACCAACATAGAGGCTCTCAACAATGAACTTCCTTGAAGAAAGGGGATAGACGCTGCCATCACAAACGTTAGTACAACGTAAAGAATGACAATAACATTCCTTCGCCGCAATCAGAGAACCTCAATCTTAGTTAGAACTTCATGAATAAAAGATTTTTCAACGCAAAAAATCGAGGTTTCAAATTTTGCTACCAACCAGTTACACCCAGAGTATTTAACCTCGGCACAGAAGTTCCACGTTTTGTTACCATTTCGTTACACTCAACATATTATTCCATCTAAGCCCATTCTTTTTTCATCATGACAACGAGAAAACTAGGCGATCTGCACAAGCAATTTCCAAACCGACTGACAAGGAATAGGAAAAAACCCTGCAAGGTGAGCATATGCTAAGAGTTTACAGAATAACACAACGCATATTCACCAAAATCGCGAACAACCCAAAGCTCTTACAATGCTATGATTGCGAAAAAGAGTTCGACGTAGGCAGTCTAGTAGTCTCTGTCACTTATAGCAATCGATGCAAACTGAGATGTTCAGATTGCGCGGTAAGATATGGTATAGTCGCGGAAAAAGATATTACCAAGTCTCAAAGAGCAAATTAGATAACTGAGATAGACTTGGGATAGTCCTTTCTACTAGAAACGCACTCCTGAAACCTCAAATAGTTGCCTTTTCACTCTTTGTCAAAAACACGTTCTTTCATAAATTGCTAAAGAACTACCCGCATATCTCGTCTCCATTTCATTTCATTTTCCAATGTTACTGGCACAAAAATGTGAGACATTCATACACATCGATGTTACGGATGAGAACCTGTGCATTCCACAAATCTTAATTCTGTTGAGCCGAATACCGTATTCCAATAATGAAATGGGGATGACCTCTTGAAAAAAATAGTTGCAGTCATGACGTTGATGTTCGTTTTATCCTTTATTGTGTCCTCTACCAGCGCGATTGAACCCGAACTTATCTGGACGTTCTATTGGGAAGGTATGGATGTCAGAATCTATGCCCCACATCAAGCCTATCCAGGCAACACAATGACAATAAGAATAGTCGTTGAGGCAAGAGAGGAACTCCACAATGTTACTGTGTATTTCAAGGTTCATGGTACCAAGTCTGAAGGCAATCAATCGTGGTACAATTCTTTCTATGCTCTCCGAAATGTAGACCTGTCTCATGGTCTGGTTGAAGACCAATACTTTGACGTGGACATCCCAGATGATGTAGACCCGGGTTTGGTTTACAGTCAGACATCTTGCTCCTGGAAAGTTCAGCGTGAGTCATCTTGGCAGGACCAGCTTATCGATGGCGTATTTAGAGTCACTTACCTAAGAAACAAACCCTACGAAGACCTTCAGGTAACATACAATCAATTACTTGCAGATTATAATTCATTAGTAAGTAGTTACAACACTCTTCAGACAGACTACGATTCTCTTCAAGTCAAATACAACAACTTACAAACTCTCAACTCTACTTATCACAGCCTTCTCTCAGACTATTCATCTCTACAAGCCAGTTTCAATGAATTAAAGTCAAAGTATGAATTTGGAGGCGAAATGGCCAACGCCCTTAACTTGATGTACGTCTTTATTG
>Ga0224501_10003542_pt1 | contig 12297 bp, 9 predicted proteins | sample SF_Oct11_sed_USG_4_FD_169105 | JGI IMG/M metagenome (GOLD analysis project Ga0224501, IMG submission 169105) | Sediment microbial communities from San Francisco Bay, California, United States - SF_Oct11_sed_USGS_8_1 | ecosystem: Environmental > Aquatic > Marine > Sediment | place: USA... | reverse complement strand
GGCACTGGAACGCATGGAGGAAATCGCCCCGGCACACGTCGATTCACCGTTTCATTTTTCCCTGCTTGAGCCGGAAAAACGCCCAAACACGCTGCTGCGACTGGAAGAGGTCTCCGCAGGTTATGGAAGCATACACATAATCGACCACGTTGATCTCATTATCACACCCGGTGACCGCATTGGCCTGCTCGGCCCCAACGGCGCAGGCAAATCCACCCTGATCAAATTACTCGCTGGATCAACACTGGATAAATCGATTTGCATACATAGCGGCAAGCGCGAACTCGGCAAGGAAACCAGGATTGGCTACTTCGCCCAGCACCAGCTTGAACAACTACACCCAGAGCACTCCCCGGTCGAACATTTACAGCAAATCGACCCGAAGGCACGCGAAGCAGACCTGCGCACCCATCTGGGTGGCTTTGGTTTTTCCAATGATATGGCGTTATCACCTGTTGGTCCTTTTTCCGGCGGTGAAAAATCACGGCTGGTACTTGCCATGCTGGTCTATCAACGCCCCAATCTGTTGTTGCTCGATGAACCGACCAATCACCTCGACCTTGAAATGCGCCAGGCACTCGCTACCGCCTTGCAGGACTTCACCGGTGCCATGGTCATCGTGTCACATGATCGTCACCTGCTGCGCGTCACCTGTGACCAGTTATTAATGGTGCATGATAAACACGTTGATGAGTTTTCTCTCAGCATTGACGACTATCCAAAGTGGCTGAGTGATCACAATAAATCAATCAGCCAGCCACAGAATGGAAGTGCGGACGAACAAACTTACGGTTCCAATAATGCCGCAGCTAAAAAGGAGAAAAAGCGACAGGAGGCCGAACAGCGCAAACTACTACAACCTCTGAATAACCGTGTAAAACAGGCCGAAGCCAAACTCGATAAGATTCATGTCGAGCAGGCCAAACTGGAACAGCAGCTCGCCGACCCAGATATCTATACTGACAGCAACAAACAGAGACTGCAGGATTGCCTGCTGAAAAAGGCCGATATAGATAAACAGTGCGAAGCCATAGAGAATGAATGGATGGCAGCCAGCGAAGCGCTTGAGCAGCTAAGCCAGCAGCTATAAATCTCGACAACCAATATCTTCAGCGATTTTTATACTTATCAAAAACAATAAGATATAAAGCTCCATGAGTCCTTATTAAGCCTTAATCCTTTTTCTTTATGGCGTAATAATCGCTAAAATCATGATAGAATTCCGGTAAATCTCACATACATGCACTAGCGGAGAAGCACATGTCTGACGTTCAATTCAATAAACGGCTCACCGATGAAATCAATGTTTCAGCTGAGGCCGTCAAACAACTACTGGCTATCACCGAATCAGAAGACGGTGTTAATGGCGTACGTATTTTTGTCTCTGGCGGTGGCTGTAGCGGCATGACCTATGGCATGACCTTTGTTGATCAACCCACAGAATTTGACTGCGAATGGGAAAGAGATGGCCTGAAAGTTTATGTTGATTCGGTCGCGATGGGTTATCTTAAAGGCGTTGAAATCGACTACCAGACACAGGGCTCCAGTGCCAGCTTTGTCTTTAAGAATGTCTTTGCCCAGACCGGCGGCTCAGGCGGCTGTGGTGGCTGTGGTTCATCTGGTGGCGGCTGCGGTTAAAAACCCAGGCAATAAGACATCCAACAGATTCCCGCCACGTGCGGGAATCTTTGTTTACAGACTCAGAAAAACGATAATCATTAAATGAAACCCCGCTTCCTGCTTATCTCACAGCCCAATAGCTACCGCATCGTACCCTATATCAAGGCGGCACAGCGTATGGGTCTGGAAGTGCTGATCGCCTCCAGTGGCAGGCACTCACTGATTACCGAGGTGCACGCCGGCCTGCATGTCGACCTCGACAATAAAGCGGCAGCACTTGCAACCATTCTCGATGAAGCCAGAAAGAAACCATTCGCAGGCATACTGGGGAGCGATGACAGCACGGTTGAACTCGCAGCAAGAGCAGCGGCGGCATTAGGCCTGCCGCACAATCCACCCGAGGCCGCACAAATCTCCAGCCGGAAGGATCTGGCACGCTGCGAGCTTTCACTCGGTGGTGCACCAGTGCCGATTAACTGCCTGCTTGATCTAAACCAGCCGCTAGAGAAACAGATGGTAGGTCTGCCCTGGCCCTGCGTCATCAAGCCGCTGAACATGTCAGCAAGCCGTGGTGTAATTCGTGCCAATAATGAGCAGGAATTCATCAATGCCTGTGCACGCATCAAAAAAATCATTCAACACAACACGGAGGAATTTGAACGCACACATGTATTAATCGAAGACTATATTGATGGTATCGAAATCGCTTATGAAGGTTATCTAAAAAATGGCCAGTTACATACCATTACCATTTTCGACAAGCCCGAACCACTTACTGGCCCCTACTTCGAAGAAACAATATATGTAACCCCTTCGGTGTTAGACGATGATATTCAGAAAAGCATAATGCAAACCGTTCAACAGGCCTGCAAGATATATGGCCTGATAACTGGACCTGTACATGCAGAGCTACGTATCAACAAAGACAACAAACCCTGGATACTCGAAGTTGCCAGTCGCACCATAGGTGGCGACTGCGGACAGACACTTAACAGTGACACAGGCTTTAATATTGAGGAACTCACCATCGCCCTGGCGATAAACAGAGATTACGAGATAAAAAAAGAAGAATCCTGCAGCGGCGTAATGATGATACCGATTAAAAAAGGCGGCATACTGCGTCGTGTTGAGGGCCTGTCCGAAGCAAGAAATATCGAACACATCGAAAGTGTCGATATAATTATTCGCGAAGGCAATGAACTAATACCACTACCAGAAGGCAACCAGTACCCTGGATATATTTTTGCACGCGCTGAAACACAGAAAGAAGTGATTAGCGCATTACAACAGGCCTTTGAACAACTTGAGTTCGTGATGGCACCTGTTATACACCTCAACAATTAATTTAATAACACAACATTAAATTATTGCGCATAAAAAATACTGGTTTTATTTTCACATAAATATATTTACTTATTTCGCTTATATCGCAAGATAATTGTAGTGTTTTAAGCAGCATAAAATCCAAATTTGAAAAATAACGAGTTTCGTGTATAATTGCCGAACTCAAATATGAGTATTTCTCAAAAACAAATGGAATTTCGACGCCCTTTAGCAACTGATGGCGTCGATGTTTCCAGCCTGATCAAGGCATGCCCCCCACTCGATACTAATTCAATGTATTGCAATTTATTGCAGTGCACGCATTTTAGTAGCACTTCAATAGCTGCAATACACAATCACAATATCGTTGGATTTATATCTGGTTACATAATACCCGATAGGCCTGACACACTCTTTATCTGGCAGGTGGCCGTTGATGAAAGCGCTAGAGGACACGGCCTTGCCTCTCGCATGATAAAAGAAATTCTATCTCGCCCATCCTGCAGCAAATTAAGTTACATTGAAACAACAATCACAAAATCTAATATTGCGTCGTGGAACTTATTTGAGAGTCTCGCAAATAAGCTAAACACAAAAATTAAAAAATCAACCATGTTTGATCGTGACAGGCATTTTTCTGGTAATCACGATACTGAATTACTTGCCAGAATTGGGCCAATAAGTCTGACACAAACACCCAAAACAAACAGAAACAACGAGGAATTATGAAAGTTTTTGACGAAATAGAATCGGAAGTACAAAGTTATGCGCGGTCATTTCCGCGCGTTTTCAATAAAGCCAAGGGAGAGCACCTTTATGACGAAGAAGGCAAACAGTACCTGGACTTTCTCGCTGGCGCAGGCACATTAAACTACGGTCATAACAACCCTATTTTTAAGAAAAAATTACTCGACTACATAGAAAATGATGGCATCACTCACGGTCTTGATCTACACACAAAAGCCAAAAGGGAGTTCCTCGAAACCTTTAATGAGAAAATCCTGAAGCCACGTGGACTTGATTATGTATTACAGTTTACAGGTCCAACTGGTACAAACGCCGTAGAGGCAGCATTAAAGCTCGCACGCAATGTAACAGGACGAGAAAACATCATTGCCTTCACCAATGGCTTTCATGGCGTCAGTCTTGGCGCACTGGCTACAACAGGCAACTCCCACCACCGTGGTGCGGCCGGTGTCAGTCTTAGCGGAACATTCCGCATGCCCTATGATGGCTACCTGGGCGATGATATCGACACCAATGCCTATCTGGACAAAGTTCTTTCTGACTCCAGTAGCGGAATCGACCATCCTGCTGCTGTCATTGTTGAAACCGTTCAGGGTGAAGGTGGTATTAACGCTGCAAGCTTCGAATGGCTTCGCAGCCTTGAAACAGTTTGCAGAAAACATGACATCCTGTTAATTATTGATGATATCCAGGCTGGATGTGGTCGCACTGGCACATATTTTAGTTTTGAGGAAGCTGGCATCAAACCAGACATTATTACCCTGTCCAAGTCATTAGGCGGCTACGGAACACCATTTGCACTTGTACTGATCAAACCTGAGCTAGACCAGTGGAAACCAGGAGAACATAATGGCACGTTTCGTGGAAATAATTTTGCATTCGTCACAGCTAAGGCAGCGATTGATCATTACTGGAGTGACGATACCTTCTCCCAAGAAATCAAATCCAAAGGCGTGTATATCTCGCAACGCCTCACCTCTATTGTAGAGAAATACGGCGAAGGCAATTTCAGCACATGTGGTAGAGGCATGTTTCAGGGCATCAACTGCATTAATGGCGAAATTGCTGGAAAAATAACCCATAGCGCGTTTCAAAAAGGACTCATTATTGAGACCAGCGGCGCCGAGGATCACGTTGTAAAGTTTTTATGCCCTCTTACTACGAGCCGAGAAAATCTGAAAAAAGGCATCGATATAGTTGAACTAGCTGTTAAGGAAGTTTGCGCAAAAGAAGACTCCATCCCTGAGAAGTCGGATTATTTCGATGATGTACACATTCATGATTAATCAGCATTCATCTTTTAAACATAAAAATCCCTGGCGCTCCATAATATACTACAGGAAATAATTATATGATCGTTAGAACCTTACAGGACTCCGATAAATCACACCGTCGTATTGAAGACCCTAATGGCAACTGGAATAGCGTTAGACTCCTGCTAAAAGAAGACAAAATGGGATTTTCATTTCATATCACGACAATATACCAGGGAGCAGATTTTCAGATGCACTATCAAAACCATCTTGAATCTGTTTATTGTATGTCGGGTAACGGGGAAGTTGAGAATCTGAATACTGGCGAAGTATTCCCTATTAAGCCTGGCACGATATACATTCTTGATAAACATGACAGACATATCTTGCGCGCGTTTACCGAAATGAAAATGGCCTGCGTATTCAATCCTCCCCTGACTGGAAGTGAAATTCACAATAGTTATGGATCATACGAAATAAAATAATAAATCAATGGAGAAATAGAATGCATATGTATCGGCTAATTATTTTTTTACTATTTATTGCGCCTTCATCAACAATAGCGGCGACTGAAGATAAATTACCAATTGAAGATAAAAATAATGTGATTGATAAATTAGACAAACCCCTATACAACCCATTTGTTGAGCGCTACGTTCTCGATGAGTTAAAAACACTCCGCACAGATTTACAGTCTCAACGAGCCGAAATGATTGAGCGTTATACAAAAACCGAGCTAGCCGCATCTGATCGCGCTATTAATTATGCAACAAGTACTGTAAATAATATTTTTTATATTATAGCTGCAGCTGCTTCGATACTGGCACTTGTTGGCTGGAGCTCGGTTCGTGAAATACGCCACAAGCTGAATGAGATCATAGAACAGAAAGTTTCTAATATTACTGAGGACTATGAACAACGACTACTAACACTGGAAAGCAAACTTAAAGATCGCACTGATCGAATCATCTCCGCCCAGGAGGATATCAGCCGAACAAACACCATGCATTCGTTATGGATGCGTGCAGGGCTTGAAGCAACACATCAGGCCAAAATTGATGTATACGACCAGATCCTGTCTATCAGCCCGAATGATACAGAAGCCCTGACCTACAAAGCAGATGAGGTTCTTGAAATGGGCGAGCCGCAATGGGCAATTAATTTATGCAATAAAGCCTTATCCATTGATGAGCAATATGCTTACGCATTTTATCAGCGCGCCTGCGCTAATTCGACGCTCAACCATCTAGATACCGCTTTTGAAGATCTGGTAAACGCCATCGAACTTTCTGGCACCTATCTTGATGAAGCCAAAACTGACAAGGGACTCGAGAATCTCAGAAACTCCGGCAAGATCGATGAATTGCTGGCTACAGACTCACACTAGTCTCTACACAAAGTCAGATAGCATTTTATCTACTGCTGTAACAATAATAACCAGCTTATAAAGCATAATAAATTATGATCATTTCCTTTCTGTTTTTTCTACTGCTGTTCGTCCTGATCGGCATTTCATCGCTATTCAAAAGCCGGGGCACAAAACAGGACTACTATCTAGCCAGCAGCTCAGTCTCACCTGCCCTTGTTGGCTTATCCGCGGTTGCCACCAACAACAGCGGTTACATGTTTATCGGTGTTATCGGTTATACCTATGCCACCGGTCTTGCTTCGATATGGTTAATGATCGGCTGGATAGCTGGTGACTTTCTGGCATCAACTTTTGTCCACCACCGCCTGCGGCTGGCAACTGAAAGAACTGGTGAAGTCAGTTACGCGGGGGTACTCAGCAACTGGTATGCCGATGGCCTTCAAAATAATCTGCAACGCGTCATCGGCCTTATCTCGCTGTTATTTCTGCTCGCTTATGCCAGTGCCCAGCTGGTTGCTGGTAGCAAAGCCTTATATGTTTTGTTTGACTGGCCAACCTGGGCCGGTGCAGTTATGGGCGCGGTACTGGTCGCTTTATACTGCATCGCCGGTGGTATACGCGCATCGATCTGGACAGACGCCGCACAGTCAACCGTGATGATCATCGCCATGGCAGTGATGCTGATCATGGCTACCGTATCGCTGGGCGGTATCGATGCCAGCCTTGCACAGATGGGAGCAATAGACGGCTTTCTCGACTGGTTTCCAAAAGACCTGGCGCTGCCCGGTATAGCTGGTGGCATCCTGTTTGCGGTGAGTTGGGCATTCGCTGGCTTTTCGGTCATCGGCCAGCCTCACATCATGGTGCGTTTCATGACTCTGCAAAGTAATAGCAAGATGAATCAGGCGCGGCTCTGGTACTACCTCTGGTTCACCGCATTTTATGCCATGGCAACCGGCGTCGGCATGCTCTCGCGCATCTATCTCAGCAACAGTGGCAGCTTCGATGCTGAACTGGCATTACCGACCATGGCACTGCAATTACTACACCCAGCTTTAGTCGGCCTGGTGCTCGCCGGTATTTTTGCCGCTACCATGTCCACCGCAGATTCACTGGTACTTAGCTGCTCGGCTGCAATCACCCACGACCTGTTACCACACAAAACCGAAAACACCTTCTTGCTAAAAATCGCTACCCTGTTAATTACCATGGCGGCGTTGTTGTGGGCATTGAGTAAAGAGCAGAGCGTGTTCAGCCTGGTAATACTGGCATGGTCAGGACTGGCCAGCGCCTTCGCGCCACTGCTGATTGCATTGAGCCTTGGTGCAAAACCGGGTCAGAAACTAAGCATACTGGCATCAATCACTGGATTAACCGTTGCCATGCTGTGGCGATATCAGGGTTGGCACAACGAGGTATACGAAGGCATGGCGGGTATACTGGCTGGACTACTGATATTAAGTACGAGCTATCCGTTGAATATCATCAACAATTCAAACAACAAGATTAAAAACCCGGCGTGATTACAAACAGTAATATGCCATGTCAAATGCATACAGCTTCATTTTAATTAACCAATAACAAGAATATTCATAGCAATAAAAAAGGCCGCATATGCGGCCTTTTATTTGGATATTATCTGAACCCCTTACTTCTTACCGCCACCAGCCTGAAACCCGGCTGGCGCCTTACCATAGTCACCTTCATCAAAAAAGAAACCCGCCATGTGTTTTTCAATTAACTGCAGACTCCTTACATCTGCTGTGTTCAGACCATTTTCATTGATGATGGCAGATAAACGTGTCAGCCATTGTTTCCAGCCCTCCTTTGATACGTTTTCGTAGATACGTATACCAAGCTCGCCCGGGTGCGTAGGCGCATCCAGCCCTTCTGCTTCTGTTTTCAATATCACGCATTGTACGGTTCTAGTCATATTGGCCTCTCACATCTTATTTCTAAAAATATAAATTCAGATTTGTTTACTATTGGTTTTCGTACTTTTTCAGCAGCACGCCCTCGTCGCCACAACAGCTGGCAGCGCATTTCTTTGTCTGGTGTAATTCTTCGGCACTGGCATTGAGATAAAATTCAACAGGTTGATTCTCTTCAGCGCAGTCGCAACCCTTATCATTATACACGTAAATATGCCTCAGCCCCGCCCGCTCGGCCTGTTCGCGTGCCTGGAACAGTATATCTTCTGGCGTTGCTGGTACATGACTAAGCCTGTAAGCAGGGAAAAACCGGGTGATATGCCAGGGGCTGTCAACACCCAGGTTATCGCGAACCCAGCAGGCAATCCGGTAGTGCTCTTCAGCGCTGTCATTCTTGCCCGGAATAATATTGGTGCGGGTCTCAACATGGATACCCAGGTCGTGCGCCTTTTTGATCGAGTGCAGCACTTCTTCTACCCTGGCTGGCTGGCATATGTCTTTATAGAACTCATCCGATAGACTTTTGATATCCGAGCACATGACATCGATATGCGGTGCAATCAGCTCCAGCGCCTCATCAGTGACAAAACTGTTAGAGACATAGACGGTGTAAAGGCCGGCTGCATGTGCCAGCTGGCAGACATCAAGCACATATTCCAGCCAGACCGCCGGTTCTGAATAGGTAAAGGCGATACCCTGTACCCCTGCCCTGACCGCAGCATCCACCAGTGTCTGTGGTGGTACCCAGGCCTCTTTGGACTCGCCCCTGGCCAGTTCATCCAGCACACTGACACCCCAGGAGATATCCAGGTTATGACAACCCCCACAGCGGAAGCTACAGCCGTAGCTACCGACCGACATCACCTTCGTGCCAGGGCGGTAATGCTTCACTGGCTTATCTTCGATTGCATCAATACTGATCGACGAGATAATGCCATAGGAAAGATTGTAGAGCGTGCCATTACGATTGACATGCGCCTGACAGAAGCCACGCTGACCGTGACCAATTTTGCATCGCCATAAACACAGGTTGCAGCGTGTGGTGCCGTTATCCTGCTTTTCCTGTAGCCGGGTTTCGACCAGCTGATATTGTTGTGGGATAGTTCGCATCAGAGTTTATAAATATCCAGTCCCATGGCAGCAATTTTATCAGCCAGTTTTTCCTGGGTATTGGCACTGGTAATCACTGCAATACTTGCCTTGTCCGGTTGCAGGTAAGTTTCAGCAACGCGCTTCAGATCATCCAGCGTTACCGCAAGTACTCGCTGCCTTATGGCCTGCAGTTTTTCGCGTGTACGTCCATGCAACTGATTATGGAAGGCGTGACGCGCCTCACCCGCTGGCGAACCCGGTTTATCCATCGCACCAATCACACCTAGTATCGCCTCTTCGAGCTGACGCCACTCATGCTTGTTGTTCAGCATCCAGTCGATAGAACGGTCAAAATCATCGAGCGTTTCAGTCAAACGTGGATCTCGGTATGAATAAAATTTAAACGCTGCAATACTGGAATCATGTGTAGCACCTCCACCATAGGCACCACCCTTTTCACGCACGGCGGTATGCAAGAAACCATTGCGCAGGAATCCACCCAGTACCGATAAGGCTGCAGCATCTTCATGTTCCATAGGCACTGTCGGAAAGGCCTTGGCGCAGAAGTTCACCTGGGTATTGGCTACCCACAATTGCTTAACCTGATGGTGATTTTGATTTAGCGAAAACGCCTTGAATGAATCGGATGCACTCTCGGGTGTCCATATCTGCTCAAACTCATTAACCAGTGAATCGAGTTTGTCGGACTCGGCAGTCATCATATAACGCCGTGGCGCCTGTCGTATTTGTTGGTGTAATTCAGAGAGTCCATCAGCAAAATCGCTTATTGACTGTGCTCCATTATCATCATGATTGGCATCATCAAGTTGCTTGATGAAACGGATGCCTTCAAGACCAGAATAACGGTGTGACAGTGCAGCTACCGGACTCATACCACTGGCAGCTGCGGTCATAGCAAGTGTATGGCCACTACCGGTCACACTACGCTCACGACGTGCACGCTTCTGAGAGATAAGCTCTTTGATACGATCATGTTCATCAAAACGTACAGTATGCATGGTGTCACGCATCAGCCCGGCCAGCTTGTTATTATTTCTATTGAGCGCCTTACCCAGAAAAATAAAATAGGCCCTGGCAGCTTGCACATCATTCATCTCGGCGAGGACGCTGGAGTGCGCCTGGATACCTCCGCTAACACTAGACTGCAGCTCCTGCATTTTAAGATAGTCGTTATCACCGCAGCCCAGTTCTGTCAGGCACATCGAATAATACGGAATTAAATCAAGCTGTACATCAGTAAGCTCCGGCATATCAATGGCGAGCTCATGATAGACCAGGCCATTGGTACCCTGTGCATACAGTGCAGATTCAGTGCCAGCAATCGATCTGCTCTGCGCTTCAGGAATCGATAGCTCAGGCGGCACATCTTCTAGATCCACCTTGGGCAGAATATCAGGATCATCGACCTGCGCCTGCCTCTGTGCCAGTGCTTCAGCACGCTTAATTACTTTTTGTTTTTCATCATCTGACATTACTGCTTTCATGGCAGCAAGACGTGCCTTCTCCGCAGCTTCTTTTCGCTGACTGAGATCAGTATCAGGTCGCAGTGTCAGACGAACACGATGCGGATTATCTAACAGGTATTTTTTCACTAACTGTTTGATAAAGTCGGGATCCTTGATCTCTTCACGCAGCGAATCAATAACAGGATCAAGGTTGAGCAGAGCTGTCGGGTCACTGCGATGAATCGCTGCAGTCAAACCGGCGAGAATCAATTGCAGACCAAAAGGATAACCGTCACCGCCAATCTCGCGCTGACTGATTTCGAGCTGATGCAGTACCGACTCGAGTTTCTCATGTGCAATACCATTCTCTGCGACCTGTTCGAGCACATTCAATATCAGGTTTTCAACTTCGACGGCATGATGCACTTCGCTGCCTTCAAGACCACAGACAAAACACATTTCATAATTAGAATCTTCGAGACCACATAATGGCGATGGCGCCGTACCCAGATCGGATTTTTCCAGTGCATAGCGCAGTGGTGAAGAGCTATTATCCAGCAATACCTGCGAGAGCAGATTGGCCTTCATCATTTCATCAAGCGAAGTGCACGGGCCAAGCAACCAAGAAAGCACGTGATGGGTTTTTTCTTCAACACCCTCATCGTCAGTTACATCATAGGCATAGGCCTCTTCGACCGATATCGGTGCCAGGTAACGCTTTTCAGGATCGACAGCTATATGCACATCCAGCCGGTCAAATTCCGACAGTGCCTTTTCTTCAAAGCGCTGTTGATGTTCAGCAGCAGGAATATCACCAAAGGTCATGAATACTGCATTACTGGGGTGGTAATGCGTTTTATGAAATGCCTTTAACTGCTGATAGCTTAAATCAGGGATATCGGCTGGCTCACCACCGCTATTAAAATGGTAGGTCGTAGTCGGGTATAGATACTTACTCAGTGTCTGCCAGAGCACACTGACCGGCGAACTCATCGCACCTTTCATTTCATTAAAAACAACGCCTTTGAACTCAAGATCAGATTGCGTATTATCCGGCTCTGAAAACTCAACACGGTGGCCTTCCTGCAAAAAATCCAGCTCATCCAGACGGGTAAAGAAAACCGCGTCGAGGTAAACATCGAGCAGGTTATTAAAATCTTTCCTGTTCTTGCTAGCGAAGGGATAGGCGGTCCAGTCACTACTGGTAAATGCATTCATGAAGGTATTCAGTGATCGACGAATCATCATGAAGAACGGATCGCGCACCGGGTAGTGTTTACTGCCGCATAAAGCCGTGTGCTCCAGTATGTGGGCGACGCCTGTTGAATCCATCGGTACCGTTCTAAAACCAACCAGAAATACATTCTCGGTATTTTCAGAAGCCAGGTGATAGTGAAGTGCACCGGTCTTTTTATGACGGTATTCTTCAACGGTAATATTTAGTGAATCAATCCGTCGTTGGCCAAGACTTTCAAATGCGTCATGACATTTCATTA
>Ga0224501_10003541_pt1 | contig 12297 bp, 5 predicted proteins | sample SF_Oct11_sed_USG_4_FD_169105 | JGI IMG/M metagenome (GOLD analysis project Ga0224501, IMG submission 169105) | Sediment microbial communities from San Francisco Bay, California, United States - SF_Oct11_sed_USGS_8_1 | ecosystem: Environmental > Aquatic > Marine > Sediment | place: USA... | reverse complement strand
CCAGGTGTGAACCGGGCCGACACACATAGGTGTTACTCAATGACAACGATGCGCATTTCGAGTCTTACTTTGGCCTCGGTAATCCATCCTGTTTCACACATACCAGGACGAGAAATCGTACCATGAAAAAGGGGCGCTAATCTCCAAATAAAAAAAGTTCCTTGTATAAGAACTTTTGCTTTGTTATGATGATATTTAGCGTGCAGTAGGGTTCACCATTATAGCTATCTCGCGGGATCAGTAGGGACTGGTAGGCGGTGTGGTAGGACATTTCTAAATGATATTATGTCAGTAATTACAGAGAACTAAAACTGACAAGGCTTCAGTACTTCACTGAACAATCAGCCGTCTTGGTTTCTCGCCAGACTTCATTAGGTCCGATTCTCATGTTCTTATCGGCTGGGATTAAGCGGAGACCGGGGACGGGTTTGCTGGGTGAATGCAGAATCCCAGTCAGTTCAACCACTGTCCACGCTACCCGGCCTGGTCTTGAATGAGGCATACATAGAAGCATTCATGAGTCATGAGACCGAGGAAGGTCAGAGCCTTCAAAAGTCTCTAAAGGCCTATAGTCGGTAATGATGGTTCAAAAGTTACCTTTCAATGGTGACTTGTACATCGCATCCACCAACCCCGTCAACAACTGGGTATTCTTGGCATCCAAAGCCAGTCCCGCAGCAAATGCTGCTAAAGCGTCGGCGAAGCGCCCGAGACATTGTAGTGCAATTCCCTCCCTATAGAATGCCTACAAGATAATAATAGACCGTTGGCTGAGTCAGTAGATTTGTATCTTTGGTAAAATGTTTGTACCATGGTTCCGTTGTATTAGAGTCGCGGTGCAAAGATTTACTCTGATAAGACGCATTCATGCTACGCAATATACAATTCAGCGGTTAAGAATAAAGGCTGATGGAGTGGTGCCAAACTGAGCGACTGTCGCGGATAATGCCATAAGTTGGTACACAGAACACGATTACCCCCTCCGGCAATATATATCCGTCATTCACCACATGGCCATGAACTGCATTAACCCTGAGCTCACTAATACCGATTCGATTCTGTGAGAAACTTGGGGATACAGTGAGTCGGGCATAGATTTTGTGAGATAAATGTGGTGGGTAGGTGGAGACAATTCACACAGAGCTAAATCGAGTTAGCAGTTGCTCAATTTGCTACTGCAGTTTTGTCTTGGGTCACAGTTGATTGTTATTTTGTTCAGCAATGAGTGAATAAAAGAGACAGGATTTTGCAATGCAGACTATTTGCCTAGCTAATGGATACTGAATAAAATTGGTTGATTGTTTGGGGCGTACAGTGAGAGTATTCTGTCAGTGGTTACCATCTAAACGACTGCAAGGGATATCTGCTAAGCCCTGTGCTATATCTCTTGGTAGGTTAATGAGCAAGGGTTACACCACTTTTATACTACATTACATGCTTAGCTTTGCATAAAGTGAATTTTAAAGAGGATTAAGTAAAGGGAAGCTGGGCTCAGCAAGACATTGTGTAATCAGGCATTTCAATTTACTTATTACAACAGCTAGTAAACTCAGCAACTCTGGGAGCTATATAATACAACATTGCAGGTGTATGTAGTTGGCACCTTAGTTCGCGTGATAGGCAAGGCCAATCCTGCAGAGTTACTGCAGCCAATCCGCTGAGACTTTACTAGCGGGTTGAGGTTATTTCTCTAGTAGGGCCTCTATCAGGGCCTCTGTGACTCCTGCTCACTAGTCTTTACAAGTCATCTTAAATTTTCCGATCCAAAATTAAACTGTATGGAGTCAAAACTGGAGTAAATACCACCACCGCAACAGCTAATTCTTGACCAAAACGATGATTTGCAACTCACAGTAGCTTGAATGTTATATAACTTCTGCAACATTTCAGCAAATAGCAGCTTACCAATATATTTACAACAGCGACTTACCTTTGGCCATGAGGGATCCAGCTCTTTAGCTTTTAATGCATCTGACAAAGCTTTCTCATACTGCTCCAGTTTGATATAGGCTGCTGACCTGTTACTGTATAGAATATGGTTCACCTGCAAAGCCAGCTAACAGGTCATGGGTCCAGCCCGGAATTTAGGTGAACTAGGTCCACCTTGAGATGTGATTGTGCCCGCTTCATTAACCAACCAACTTCAATCTGTCACCAGTATAAGAATGATGGAGGTGTGGCAATGCGAACAGGAACTTGTCTCTCTGGTTTGATCTGGTCAACCAGCCAAATTTGGTACAAGACTCAACTCATGCCGGGCAGCGGTTTCAACAAATACCCAGCTTCATTTAATCTAAGCGCTATTCATGTACACAGTGGCAACTTTATTGAGGCAAACACGTGTAAAGATATGGAGTCAGTCACTCACAGGATCTAGTTCAATAGCGTCAGTGTAATGAGTGACTGCGGACTGAAAGTCGCCTCGCTGTATAGCCTCTTGACTCTCCCGCACTTTCTCAGAGAACAGCGCCTGATTGGCGCCACTACCGCTTGATTCAGAGTCACCACCGCTGGCGGAGCTGCCCAGCAGAGAATGGGCTGCCATCGAGCCACTCGCTATAGATCCGATGGAGTAATCCCGCTGTTCACTCTAAAACCAAGAGAGAGAACTTTTGCTGGGACCTAATCTGAATGGCAGAAATGGCGCAGCAGTCGGACATCCCAACTGTATGTTTAGAGGGTTTATAGGCTGACGCGATCATGCTTGGTACAACTATCACAGGCCAGTTAGGCTAGGTGTACAAGGCATTGTGCCATCAGCCCACACACAGACCTGACTAAAAGTTAAGCAGCCGAAACCTAAACTAAAGACCAGAATAGTGCCTCTACTGAGGGTTTATTTACAGAACTTGTCCTATAATAGCAAACAAAGTCCACACTGATTAGGACAGGTGTTTCACTCAGTCATAACAATACCTGAGCTTTGATCACTGAAAAGCTGACAGTCAATAATCCCATGACTACTAGGGCCTCCATCCATCAAGCTGTCAAGCTACTAGGCCAACCAACCGCAGATACAATGTCTAATGATGAATGTGGCCGAAGGGCATTGCGTGAACACACCATTTATCCATGTAAGATGGTAACAAACAAACGGGTCAAAATTATGCAGAGGTAACCATTGGCGCACTATCAACCACTAGCAGTCCCGCAACACTGCAGACCATGGCAACGTCAAAAGTTAGGAGTATGTTATGCTCAATTCTCTGTTTAATAGTCCATAGTGCTGATATAGATGAAAATGAAAAGAGCAGTGCATTGTTCATTAGTACATCATTCTAGTGTGGTTGCTTCATTGCCCGAGTACATTAGAACTAAGGCTTCTTGACACAGAAGCCGGTCTGATGAACGCGAGCACCCGTTTATCCCTGCCATGGTATCACAGAAGCCCGTCTGATGAACGCGAGCACCCGTTTATCCCTGCCATGGTACCACAGAAGCCGGTCTGAACGCGAGCACCCGTTTATTCCTGCCTTGGTATCACAGAAGCCGGTCTGATGAACGCGAGCACCCGTTTATCCCTGCCATGGTATCACAGAAGCCGGTCTGATGAACGTGAGCACCCGTTTATCCCTGCCATGGTATCACAGAAGCCGGTCTGATGAATGCGAGCACCCGTTTATCCCTGCCATGGTATCTCAAGGATCAGATACAGATTTACCTCGCATTGCTCATTACATAACGTGATCCCAACAAGCCAATTTTCTGAACAGGACCCTCTGTTTGCAGAATTGATCAATTAATAAGCAGCATTGCAAAGGATCCAGATATTTGCACTGTGACTATGGCATAAAACCGTGATCAAACAGCTTATGGATATAAGCTGAGGAACTCGCTGCAACTGTTGCAGAATAGAATCCATCTGCACCACAGCACTCAACTCCATACATGCCTTCACCATCCCATAACATCCAAGATGGCCTGGGGAGCAGTTCTTATACCTCTACGGGTAATCTGTCAATAGTGTGACGGCATCTCTGATTCCTGGCGCAGTGGAATACAGAGGCCAGACTATACACTATAGTGTAATACAGTTCTACTCATGGTCATTCCACACAGCGGTGTCAAGTGAAGATTGCGGGATCATTATTCCAACTATCCGCTGATGCAAGAGACTTGATTGTTGTGATGTAGACACCTACTCCAGTACTGATTAAACTGTTACCTAACATTTGGATAAGTTGGGGTCAACAACATCAAAGGCCCCTGGCAGATCTTCCCACTGACCCATGAGTATTTCAGGTCTTTGGTGATCACCAACTAGTCCAATCAACAAAACTAGTTATTTCATATAATTAGAACTTCTCATTGCTGATATACACTACGCATTGAGAATACCTCAAGCATTAGTCAACAAAGGCTGCTATTTATCTTGGTATTATGGCTCCATTGAACTGGTAATCGGAGGTACAGTTAGCTTTATAAAGAAAGGCTACTACGCCTCCTGCTGCACGGCTTTGTAGTAATAATCAGAACAGTCATCCCAGCTGACAGTTATCCCAGCTGACAGTCATCCCAGCTGACAGTCATCCCAGCTGACAGTTATCAGTAGATCATTCCAGTTACACACTTTTAATGCGTTAATGGACGCCATGGCTTTAGTTTTTGTTATTCTGTTATAATTCACTGATTTCAGGAACCACATTCAACTAACCTAATCTACCCGATTAAATAAAACTTTACTGCACGATTTAGGAACACTTCTCTGGGTAACTACAGTCAAATGAATGTAAGTTTGTTACACTTGGTATGGTCTAGTGGAGTTTGATTATGTGACAATCCTGTCTGACGCAGAGAGTCCTTCAAGAGCTGTGTATCATAAGAGAATTACCAAGTACTCAATGTTTTCATGTCTCCGAATGAACAGTGCATACCATACCAATGCGCTCAAGTGTCTAACTATTTTTGTGTCAGGACATACAGCTTTAAATAGTCCTGCAGACAGCAACCACCATCAACTGAACAGCATGTTGATGCCAATTGCCTATCGCCCTACTGAAGTTATGTTTAGATTGGTATATAATAGTTGTAGAATGTTAGTGTCAGCCTATCCTGGTGAACAGTGTGTTCAGCGCTATCAAAGGAAAAGCGGTGTGTCTGAATTTGATGCTATCAACGAGCGTAATTGAATAGCAATTGTGGCGTGCGACAGTGGGTGACAACTGGTTTACCACCGCAATGAAATAGGTGACAGCAGTTTTAGAATTAGACTAGTAGATACTGTTATGTGACACTGAAATGCGGTCCACTTCAAGTGACTGCCAGGTTATTGTGCAAATGCAAGAACATCATTGTCATGGTCTAGCATCACGCATAGAATAACCACCTGAAGGGATGTACTGTAGTACTCCTAACTCTGTAGCGAGTAGAGAACACTCGAGTCGAACAGTTATCGCGTTATGCTACACAGGAATTGGTACAAGACGATATCGGCCGAATCTGAATGCAGTGTTAGATAGATTGGCGTAAAGCTGCACACTGATCAATCTTTAAAAATCAAATACTGGCCAGCAGAATTACTATACCGAATACGCTACTATTCTTACCATTCAGTAGGCAGTAGACACTAGAGTATTGAGGCCTGACGCGGCGGGCACTAGCAACCACCTGTTGGAACCACATCTTCAAGCTCTTACCTCATCGTTGCCTCTCCGGGCCAGAGAAGACATGTCAGAGTGTTGTAACAGTTCTCAAAGTCTTTGTAATCCAATATGATATGAGTCTCTATCCATTAGGTAGCATTTTGTTAACGTAAAGAACAGAGCTCAATACTATACCGTCCGCCCGCTACGGCCATGTTGTTTAGCTTGTTTGCTTCCGAACGCTGTTTCGCGTCCTGTTGCAAAAAAGAGTTGGTTATAGTTTTTACACAAAAGATGCGCCTCTCGAACAATTTTTAGGTAGGTTTAAATAATCATAAACACATATTTAAGATTATTTTCTCATTTACAAACGTATTATGAAATCCATCTAGTTCATACGAAACGACCAGCTTCGTTTATTTTTGTTCGGGGAAGACAACTCGATCTGGATTAGCGCTTTGTTCAAAATAGGGTGTTGTCTTCTCTCTGTCGTAATTCAAGCGTTGCTGATAGTGGGTGGTGCTTATGTATCAGTCAACTATTATGGGGCTGCTATTGGCTACCTGCTGCAATTATGCAAAACTGAAACCATAACCTGATCGTAACATGCAGAAGCAAACATTTTGGCAGAGAGGCAACTGGTAAGTACATGATAGCTTTGCTTTTATCTGCACTGTAAATAGAAATATAGCTTGAAATTAATTTTTCTTCATATGCTTAGTCTGAGCTATTGAACAGATTGAATAATTACACTCTTATTTTTTCAGGAATATAATTTAACAGATTAATATTTTGGATTAAAATTGCTGTTACCTCGTCATATCGTGTTGTTACACCATGTGGAGTATACTTAGACTGTTGGTGTCTGTCTCAGCTTTGCTGCTCATTTCTGAAGCACGTAGGAGTAAACGCACGGATGTGGAATTTAGTACTGATGCAGTAAGTAAATGTGTCCACCTTCTATTCTTTATAAATAGATGTCGTTTTAGGAAATCTGCTGGTTGTGAATTTAAGAATAGGCTTTTACACCTGGTTATTTCGGGTATCTAATTAGTAATTCTAAAGTTATGAACTAATGAAGAAAGTTGTTCAATGTATCCAGAAGGCACACCAAGTATAACTAACCTAAATATTAATTTTATGCATTGACATGTGACATGCCACTTTTCTATGTAACCATTGCAAAGAGGAAAAACTAAAAAGTGTTTTCAAATACACAAAATTCTTGGTATGTAAGAATCTGAGTAGTAAATCGACATGAAACTGAATGAAAGAAACCTGACACCGCATAACAGAGATGCACTCATGAGTTTCTCCCTTGGGGCACATGTAACTATAGATTTATTAGTCTGTTCAGATCTGAGGTATGACACACACATACCTCAATGATTCACCCTATAGGCTGATTCAGACAGGAGAATAATCTGTTTCTTGGTCACTGCCTTTTGATGTCTATATTTCGTTATGATTATGTAAGATGCGTAGGGTTTCAGTGCACATCCCCTGTATAAAAATGTTATAATGTTATTAGAACTTAATTTGTATGAATTCCTGGCAACCACGGCTGGTAATAGCAAGCACTGATTCACCGGCTCAGTTTCAGTAAATCTGTAAACAGAAGCACTTGTTGAATCAAATATGATTAAAAGATGAGCTGACCACAAATTACATCAAGTACCTTAGACCTACTAATCCTCATTCACTTTCTGAGCTTCAGTATCTGGTTGAGCGCCAATAAGAAGTGCCTAAGTGCTCGTCGGTCCGGTAGCCGAATCGAATCGTGTTCATCAAGAATCAATCAATAGGCAATCAAAGCACCAGCACTCAGTGATTGGTCCCTTATACGGCTGCTACTACTGTTTGGGCTTTATAAAGTGGAGATTGGGTGCATGTGGAAAATTTTCTATTTTTGGTGGGTGTTCTGCAAATTCCTGCTCGTTCCATTGAGCAAAGTTGTGTACGCCCTCATTGTACATAACCCTGACGTTCAGTTATAAAAGCCATAACCTGAAACATGTTCCTTGCATTTGACATTCACGTAAGCCGCCTCACAGCAAGAATATAAACAATTCAGCCTTCTTACTGAATGAATAATTCAAATGAATTGACTTACTACACATCATGGCATGGGCATGGGCATGTGGCGGATTAGAAGTTATTCCTAAAAGCTGCTGCATATGCGGAATTTCTCCACCTGTTCTTGCGGTCTCCAATTATCATTACAGTATATAGAATGTGACACCACAATCATCACAGACTTGTAGCAAACCTGCACGTATGTGTCACCGTGTAATGTTTTCATTCTCAAGAGCACTTGAACAGAATCAAAGGCTATCATTGATACTTTCAATCCTTTAAATCATCCCTCTTCAGCTGTAATACTCCCGTATTACGTAGTCTAGCTGTGAGTGGAAAGCGGACACGCATGTGCATGTATACAGGTTCTGTCCGGGCTCAACCTATAAGTGTCATCTAGTTACGTCAGCCGGCCAGAAGAAAACGCATAAATGAATAAACAGTCTTGTATCATAGAGGATGAATAGCCTATGACAAGTCCCGAAGACAATAGTCTGGGTTTCTAGGGTTCTCATATAAGGTTGACTGAGTGTACCAACAAAGGCTGGACCAACTGCAAGACAAATATTGATTATATTAGTGTTATGACCAATTTACCAAGTGTCAGCCACAATTTTCATTAGTACATGGACTGTCAGGTGCTTCCATGCATTGACAGGTAATGTAAAGTGCCCCTTGCATGCCATCCGTGCGTCCCACAGAGTCAACGAAGCTACTAAATTTGATTGCGATCACCAGACAGAGTGCCGTGCCTTGAGAAACTGGAGATTTTAAAACCAATTATGTGGTACAAGAGAAATTATTATTTAAATGCTCACTAATTGCTCAATGTAGTAAGGTGCCCAATTGAGCTTTCATAGTGATGGCTTCGTTAACACAATTAGGGGTATTGACAAACCGCTGCCAAAAGTCACATATTGGTTGAGCTTTGGCTTGCATGCTTTTTACAACCAATATATTAACTGTATAATACTGTACATCATAGTGATTCGGGGCGTGTGTTTGTCTCTCCTTACATACCCGTATGACTGATTAGTGAATGAACAGGATGGAAGCTACTAACTTTAAAATGCTATTGCAACAATCAAATTAACCTCTGACTGAATCTGAAAGAATACAGAAGTTTGTTATAGTTGCTTTGGTATGATGAATGCATAAAAATAACTAATTTTGGTTATGACTAAACACCGGTCTCAAATTACACACAATGTTGTTAGGAGAGTCAGATTGGTGATTCTGATTCAGGGCAACTTGTATTGATCAGAAAGTTTTGCTCAGACGCTTGATTAAACTTAATCAAGAGATTAAGAATTACTGCTCAGTTTACGGTAATGTTTCCAGCTTAACTGAGGTGTCAATCGGTTCAATAGTCAATGCGAAAAGGCCAACAGTCAATAAATGAAAACATTTATCGGTCTTTGCCATCACTGTGTTTCTCCAATGGTGAAAATGGTGGCCAAACAAGTCTCAGACAGATAGATGAACACTCATGCATCCAGCCAGGCTCCAGCTTTTTTTTATATGGCATCCTTACTGTTAGTGTGAGGCTGCCGGCTTATAGATACAGTGTACTTGTCTTTTAACCAGTTACAGCTTAGCATGAAGCACCACGAGTCGGTCAGTATCCACGCACTACCTCCTAGTGAGCCTTATTTATGTTCTGGGCTAGGATCCAAGTGAGAAGCTCATATTTAACAATGGGAACCCACCATGATCGAAATGCGAACCCAGATCTCACCATTGTGAGCTATGCGCACTACCTATGAGCTATCCTGTTATTCCAGATTTCATTTGACCAGATTTTATCATGACTTTCACACTATTTAACAGGATGTGCAGAGATATTTGACAGATCGCAATAAAGATATGGTACTGTTCAGGTGTAAGAAGATCGTCATGGTACAATGGCTACACAGCGTGGTTCCTTATGTTGGTAAGTCAACACGTCGTAGCAGGTCCTTGTTCCTTATGCTGATAGGTCAACACCTCGTAGCAGGTGCTTGCATGCAAATAGGTTTCGCGGTGGTCATTAACTTAAAATAATTCATTTGAACTTAAGTAGTTTATTTAAGCAATTCCTGTTGATTTATCAAAATAATGCTTGAAATAAAAAGAACTATCGATAGTGATGTTTTTCCCCAAGAAACCGAACAACTGAAATAGTGTGAGAAACCTTGCAGTGGTATGGACTTATGTGGCTGCTCAACCAACTATTGCACTACGAATCTGTTACTGAAATAACAATGTTAGGTTTTATATCGCACTCGAGGTGAAATATTTGGGGTTATATTCTTTGATTTTTCACGCTTCTGGTATTCTTTCGATGAGATTAACTCTCCTTCGACATTGAACGGATTCTTTAAAGCTTTTCTGCCAGGCACGAATCAAAATAATTTTAATTAACCTTTTGAGAAAAGGATTCCAGACATATATGCTATTACACCCTCATGCACAAATAGAATGGACAGCATTTTCTTGTTATTGGTGTCAGCTCATCATTCAAATCATTACAGTATGCGTATAGAATCAGTCTGATGGCTGTCTGGGTTCAGAGCCCTTTCTAGAGGCCTCTATCCAGCACGTTTACACACGCGTAATGTGAGCTAAGGTCCCATATCTTTCTGAGTACTGCTTTTATCTGCCTGCTAGGTATTTGGGTAACACCAGTCCGTCGGTGATTCCAACTGAAGACCCTAAAAAATTGTGTACCCCAATTCTTTACTTGGTTGCAAAACACTTCCTGGCTATTTTCCTCTGCATGATACCACGTATATCTAGCTTTTTCTTACTGGAGATGGGGGGTCAAACTAACGAGTTTGTTTTGGTGAATTTGCAGTCCAAAAGACCAGATGTTAATCTAACTCCAGCTCTATACCTATTGAATATGGTGTGATCCGCGTTTTAGATTTAGAATGTGAAGTATTGGGCGAGGTGCAGTCAGTTAACTGGTACTTCAATGATACACTAATAGATACAGGTAAGGCTGGATTACCTACCCTTTACTTATCATAGCACACAACTGATGAAAATCAACCATTTGCATTGGGAAAGATGATCGTGTAGGTGCTTTATGCGTGGATTTGGATCATCCAGCATGACACCCATTGTCTAGTGCACTGTTGGCCTGAGTAGCCGTTATCTCAGAGTCGAGCATTGAACTGTCTGTGAGCTTCATATGGCTTCTTTCTTTGTCCTTGTTTTTAGCTTTGCTCATCTTCGCTTTATCTCGAAGAAAAAAAAATGTGCCACTCAACTCGCCGACACAATGCGTGTTTGTTTTCGTATGTTATCCTTCTTTTGAGCCAATTTGGAACGCATGAAAGGGACTGTGGGAATGACAGAAGAAACGTTTGGTAGGAGGCATACATAATAGCTGTAGTGTTTCACTGATCTCTACCACTGAAGTTTTACCAATCATCTTCAGTTACTTGACTGCCCTTAATCACCATGTTTCCAATTTTATTATGATTTTAAACCATTATGATCCCATGTCAATTGAAGGTGCTTGAACCATTTGGTGCTTCTTGATTATCATTCTGGGGACTGAACGAATCACAATAATTATAAGGGAGTCACCCTTGTGTTCATCGTAAGGTTAACGGAGTCATTTTTATTGATGCAATACTACAGGCCCCGTATCTCCGTGCGGGTCTCATGTCAACTTGCAGCGCTGTCGTTTAATATTTTATTATCAAATCTGCTTTGCGTAGCCTACGTACAAGGGTAGCCAGCTTGTCACAAATTTTGAGTGAATATACACGACATTCCAAACATACAAGAGTTTATCATTTCAAAAGTATCTTTAGCTAGACGATCAGGACCCAATGCCCAGTAGCCTCCAGCATATCAAGCTTAAATGGGGTTAAGGTTTCTAGAGATCACACACCACTGATCTCGCAAATATTCACACCGTGTGCTCACAAAAACTGATAGGGGACGGCTTGATGATTGCATAACAATGCGTGACCATGATAAGAAGATGCAACCAGCTTAGATATAAGACCTGCAGTTAGAAAGGATTACCGATCTAAGATACCTTTAATTTCTCCGCCGCTGAACTCCTGCCCTCGGGCTGTTTGCTTTAGAGCGATTCATATAGTGCAACAGGTTCATAGTCATGTTATAGTCAATGCACGACCCGTGGGCAATCCAGAGATTGTGGCTTAGGTGCTGGAAGCTAGTATGGAAATGAAAGACATGCTGGTTTTTGATTGCATAGCATTTCGACTATTACTGCCAAAGTTCGCAAACGCCCATTCAATGCAATAAAACCATCAAATTTAACAAGCGCATCGCTCCCTGTTGGCCAATGGCATGCTTTCATACTGTTTGGGTGTGTTCGCGCGGCGCGGTGCGTGTGTGAGAAATTTAACTGCAAAGACAAACATTTCACTCAACTGTAAATAGTTAATAGCGGACAGGTAGCTTCAATTAACACCAAACATCTACACAGGGATCTGGTTGTGGTTAATAGAAAGCCGGAATGGGCGGGTTGTTAAATGTGCAGACTTGGTGCCTGGCTTCCTGAACAGATTACCTGTCTCTGTCTCGTATGATTTCAAACCTCAGCCATTCTCCTTTAATTGTTCAATACTGAGAATGTAAGAGGAGTGTGAATTGGATAGTGCTTACTGTACAT
>Ga0224501_10003540_pt1 | contig 12302 bp, 13 predicted proteins | sample SF_Oct11_sed_USG_4_FD_169105 | JGI IMG/M metagenome (GOLD analysis project Ga0224501, IMG submission 169105) | Sediment microbial communities from San Francisco Bay, California, United States - SF_Oct11_sed_USGS_8_1 | ecosystem: Environmental > Aquatic > Marine > Sediment | place: USA... | reverse complement strand
AAATTATTCAGGTTGGTTTTTAAATAATTATTCTATGATTTCAGCTCAAGTTATAAACATCTAATTAATATAACAGTGGGTACTTTTTGTTTCGTTTTGACACGAAAAATTTACCCAAACAAGCAACCTAACATGGTTTCTATACCTTCATGATCCAAGCCTTCCTATATACCGATCTCATACCTGATTCTCATATCCAAACAGATCTCTCATGATGGACCTGACTTCCTGGGATAATGAGCGGATGGTGCAGACAGTTAATGCCACCTCCCTCACACTACGACTCTGGATGCTCTGATGCAGCTGCTGAATCTCTCTATCAGTCAGCCGTGCCATGATGGTGGCCCCAGTCATCAATACGGTCAGTTACTGTAAAATTTCAATAATCACCAGCGCTACGGTGCCGTATGGTGCTCCAAAGATGCAGCGGGCCATAGGTACTGGCCGTACTGCATAGTCATATGTTGTGTGAAAACGTTATACACCCAAGGTTCACAGAGAGTCACAGTCAGACAGGCAATGATTGAGTCACACTCCTAGTCCACTGGCTGATTGACGGTGACTCGGTAACCCACTACCTTCCTATCTTCGTATCTAGTCACTAGGTGACTAGGCGGTAGATCACCAACTAAATGACTGGGCATTGCATTTACTTGCAAACATTTTGGTGGTTATTCCACTTTTTCATATTTTTTGTCAACTTTCTTAGGGAAGTACATCACTAGTACATGTCACATGGTATCTAAGGTACTGGGTACATGATTTCCAATTCGAGGGTACGGGTACCTGGTTTCGGAGGCACGGGGTACATAGTAATAGTTTCTCACTACCCAGTGAGTACCACTGATTGACTTGAGTTACGCCAGTGACATATTTGTCACTGGTTACACTGACTCACACTCAGTGAAACTTACAGTACACACTGACGTGACGACATTCAACAGTCACAGTGAGCCACTCTCACTGACTGAGTCACTGACTGGGTGAGTACTAACTGAGTGACTCAGTCAGTCACTGAGTCAGTGAGTCACACAACAAATGAACAACGACAATGACCGTGAGTCTCTGAGTCTGAGTGACTCACAGTCAGTGTCTCATTCAACTCAGTAACTGCGCCATTGAGCCTGTCTATCTGTGATCTGTCTGAGCTACAGTCCGAGTTCATGAGTGTGACACTGACTGGGACACTGACTGCGAGTGTGACTGTGACTGTGAGCGACAAAAGCTCAAGTGAAAAAGACTCACTGACTAAGGCGAACCTGACTCAGCCTGCGGGGAAAAGTACTTACCAAAGCCAATATGAGTCGATAAACTTCATACATACACCGTACCGCCTGAGCAGTTCTTTGAACTACACTAAATTGCACGGATATCAAACCTAACTCAAAAACAGCAGCGGGCGACGAGAGATATCGCAGAAAGTCCTAACGAGTTTACTTCTTGAAAGGGGCTCTGTTGTTGGTTTTGGGAGCTCTAAAGTAAGCCTTTAATTGGTCAAATGAGGCGGTAGAACAGGAAAGACAACTCTAAATAAGTAGGTTGGCCAGGTGATTTGGCTGGCTCTTCGGGACGTGTCGGGTTGTAGATTGTCCTCTTTCTTTGGTATGTTATCATGTTATGGTGGCTTCTTGTTCTGTTGTTGTCATAATCCTCGGTTGATTCATGCCAATGGTGTGAGCTAGGTTGTCAGTCAGTTCATTTCAGTGACATTAAGCCTTTATGTCACTAATTAGTTGGAGGCATCCGGTACAAATTTTACGTGAGATGGGACAAAAATTCAAAGCGTAACCAAGCGATGACTTGTTACTACTTAGATGGTAAAAACACAGATTTTATATTTACGGAAAAGATTGAGAGATTTGAATGGCTATAGGCATCCTAAGCCAGTCGTGATAGCTCAGAGGAATAGCTCACTGTCTGTCCTCCCTGTGGCCCGGGTTCAATTCCCAGCCATAGCAAGCATGTCATGAGATTTTTCCCTGGCTGATCACACTCTGCCGATCCGTCCTGAGCCAGCGTGTCAGAAAATGGCTCAATCTCCCCTCAATGACACCACACAACCTGTGGACAGCCAGGAAAAAGGGCATTGTCCAACCATGGATAGATGATGGCTGAAAGAAAAAAGAGGCAACCTATATATAAGGTTGAATGCAATGAAGGACGAAAAATTTCTATTGGCAGCTATTTACCTCCTATAGGATGTGGTTCATTACATCCCTCGCTTACTAACAGTCATGTCAGTCAAGTCAGTCAAGTCACATTGGTTGCACATTAATGTTGTAGGCGCATAATGAGCATTTTAGATTGAGGAGCGAATCTGGTTAGCGTATATCTCCAGCATCTAGGCACCAGTTTATTAGTTAAATAACAGCTTCCAGTGATATGGTCAACATTATATGTTACATGTATAGTCACCTGGTTTGGTGGTTCAGCATATGATAGGGGGCAGGGGCCCGGTGGTGAGCGGGTACCAATATATACATTGCAACCCGACCCCATCCTCGCCTCTTGCCAAGGAGACAGATCATCCAAGGCCATTCTTTCTTAATCCATGCTGCATAGAGTTGTCTTCTATTGTCTAAACCCAATATTTTCTAAAGTATCGTATTAAAAAAAAGTATCATTCAGTGAAAAAGCATTACGTCTATAATATATAATTAATATTTATCATGACAATATTTCTATATTTTATACAATATTAATAGAAATTATATCTACTCATTATAAAGGGACGTAGTACAAAAAGCTTAGAGACTGTACAAGAAAAATTGCAATTTGCAACTCTGGTCGCATTTGGTGTGTCCATGCGCAGGGTTAGCACCTCCTGTGGAACACGTGATATAGTTGGGTAGCTATCGTGTCTATCACTCCCATCAGTAGGATATAGTGTGAAAGCGCCTGTAGTTACATCACATGATATTCCCGAGCGATGTCAGTCTAATTCCCCGTACTGATATGTTGACCCAGTCATATCATGTCTATTTCATCATGTACAGCACATACATACGGCAGAATTGATCAAATCTGGGCTGTTAGTTATGAAAAAGCTGCCTATACGCTTCGATTAATCTTCTCCATAACAGGATCAGGTGTATAGAGATCAAAGAAGCCAGGAGTACTGCCATCGATTCACTCAGTCTGTTGTTGCTTATTTGTCGACTAATCCCTCGGCAAAATCGATGATATTTCCTTGGTCGACTAAAATCGCTCGCATGGAGTGCTGTTGAATGACAGTCGCAGTTGATGAAGCATAAAATATTTGAGGAGTTTGCCCGATTGTCACTTTGTGCCACCGAATTTCAGTGCAGGTCCACTGTCAGATTTCAGATCGATTGCAAATTGACAAGTATTGGATAAAATTCTATTCCGATCAGGGATTGTCCCATATTAATCCAGGCGATTTTCATTATTAGTCACGTAATCGTTAATGAGAGCACTTGTTGAATAGTCAAATCCACATAAGTTTTGGATGTGAGGCCGTCTATTGAATCATCACTTAAACCCGTAGGTGATTTGTCGACTAACTACCACATACGGCAGAGTGTGTTTCAAGTGTAGTCTATAGTCTATCATTGCTGGGAAGAGTACTGAGCAGTTGTCTCTCCTACACTCTTCGAGCCCGCTCTCCGATTATGAATATACGTCCCAAGAGTATAGAGCCCCGTTAGTAGCCCTGCACAGGTTGTTGCCACAGAAACGAAATAATACGCCGGCTCCCATACACCAAAGTAATCGTGAAGGGCGCCTACAATACACAAAAAGTGTGACTCACACTCAGCAGGGATAGTGGAATAGCTCAATGGTGGAGCGTTGGATTTACAATTGTAAGAACGTGCGTTAGAATCCCGAGCATGGTGGGCCACCGTTGTGTGCAAAAGCTCGTCACTTAAATCCTCCCTCAAAGGAAAAACGAGTATCACTTCATAATAAGTAAATTTTTCAAGCCAAATCGAAGCCCTGCAAACAGGAGCACAGGTTCAGCCTCTTCAGTTCTCATATATGTGCCGAAGGATGAGTCAATTATCACGATGACCCGTGACCCCTGTGTCACTACGGTAAACAAATAAATATCCATTCAGTTACAATTAGAGCTAAAAATAGACTGCAATTTGCTATGGTAGATCAGCCAGTGTTTGTCGAACCATTGTCTCTCTAAACAGTAAGGAGAAGCACTGTGTCCTGTTGGGGAACTATTGCAGACTTTCCGATCCCGTAACGGATGTTTGAAAGTTCAAGTTGAAATGTTTTGCTTGATGAAAAACAAAGTTTTATATTTGGGACTAGGTAATGGTAGTGGTTATGTGTTCTGGATAGGGACAATGGAACTTGTTTATTGCTTTGGGTTTTGAGTAGATAAAATTATAGTGATGCTTATCTAATGGTCACATTTGTGTAAGAGTATGTATGCCAAACCTAATGTGGCTAACTGGGTTGGAACATGTGCGGCGAGTTCATGCAAAAACCATAAAAACTACCATTCAACACCATCTGGGGGTATTCTATGAGACTGGCAATATCTTTAAGAGATGACAAGCACGGGCACAGAATCGGAAGGAATTTCAAACTGTGGAATAACTACTTGGACCGTAGACCATAGACCATCCTGGAAACCTTGAACTTTGTAAAAAAACAATCTTACATGTATTTTATTCGTCATAGTAGTTTTATGTTTTCAATGAAAAATGGGAGTTTTGAGAATCTGTTGCAGATGAAAGTCTTTAAATTGGAGAGGGATAGTGGGATGGTGCAGTGGTAGAGCGTTGGGCTCGCAACCGATCAGAGCTGGGTTCGAATCCCAGTTATGGTGGGCTCCTGTTACATGTATTGGCTTAGATTTTAATCGTACCTCAAAACAAACCAACGAGCCTCACTAGAAGGTGGAGCATTGATACTGAACCGCTTGGGGTGCTCCATGCTTAACCATATCCGGTGAAAAAATAAGTTTTCTCACCCGGCAGATTTACTATAACTGTGAAAATGCCATATAGGAGAAAAGAATAACCAAAGGAGAAACCAGTAGTGTCCTCGGATGTAATTTTTTGTCAGCCATCGTCTGTCCGTGGTTAGATTTTGGCCTTCCTTCTTACTGTCCACAGGCTGTGTGGTATCATTGAGAAAATTGTGCCATTTTCGGGCAGGCTGGCTCGGGACGGGATGGCAGAGTGTGATCAGCCAAGGAAAAATCCCTTGAAATACTCCGCCATGGCTGGAAATTGAACCCGGGCCCCAAAGAGGACAGCCAGTGAGCTATCCCACTGAGCTATCATGACTGACTCGGATGTTTAGGCAGGTAGATATTCACTTACCTACAGCTGGTGCCGAGATCAGTTGGGCTACAGCTTCGTATAATAAACTAGCACCCATTGACGTTGCTACATTCTCCCGCCCGAAAAGCTCATAACATACTACCGGTCTTAAGGAGTAAGTACTAGTTCCAAAAAAAGAAACTCCAATAAGTATCACAGCTATGCCTAAAATAGGAAAGAATATCTTGGCAATGTTGCCACCTTTACCCATTTTGAACTTGGGTTGTGAAGTCAATCATTTAACCATATATCGCAAGGTGTGGGGTTTGGGGGGGAGAAAGGGAAGAGGCTTGGATTATGAGGTATGGGTGAAGGACTTGAGGCTTTCTGAGTATAGGTAGTCTGGGTGTTGAGGTGTTGGGGTGGGATGGGTGTGGGTGTAGGCGCGATTGAGTGTGGTATGAGAAGTCTGTAATCTAGGTGGTGGTGTGTAGGTGTGCGTCTGGTGGTCTAAATGGTGCACGTCGGAGATTGGGGATGGTGGGTGGGGTTAATGGGATGTGAATGGGATGATTTGGTGTGAGGCATTCTTTAAAAAATTACCCACCTGGAGTTCCTTGAATGGAGGCTCCTATACAGGACGTGAGTCCATACATAAACACGCATATAGTGTATTGAACTATCGCTGTTGTGTACTTTTTATTTGCTAAATATCCATTCAGGAGTCGTCCGAATGTCTCCACCACGCCTCCAGCAGAGATTAAAGCTGCAATGGTCCCTTTGCTAATGCCTCGAGCTGCACCCAGCTTGCCAATACATGAGTAGCTCACGGAATATCCACATGCCGTACACAACATCGAAAGCGCTACAATAGAATATAGCACAATCATCATTCTCTGAAAAATGCTGGCTGATGTTTTCATGGTGGGTGTTGATGCACACGGGTAGATGGTCCGTAGATGAAACCTCCATGAATGTGCCCTTACTTAGCCCATGGTCTAGCTGTAATGATGACCTTCATGATTACTCATAGCTACCCATGAGCATAAGTATGAATGGTTCTTGGTCAAACAGTTATTATTTAACGCACTTCATATAGACATGTCACCAGACCAGCAATACATAAATCCAGGCACGCCTATGAAGCATCCATATCAAACTGTCCTATTGATTTCAAAGTTGTCTAATGTCCATGCTTGATCAAGAGATTTTTGCCTAAGAGGCTAGTTTAGACTGGTGTCAGTCTATTCTGACCATACTAGTAAACGCCTCGGCATACAATTTTTCTTTTTACTGAAGGGAGACGGCTGGGTCAGATCCTAGGCCATGACAGTAGGAGGTTATAGGGACAGAATGGAACTGACAGAGATGAAGAAGGAGAAAAGCAATTCTAGATCAAATCAAACACAAAAGATGTTATACTACACTTCAGAAGATTGCACAGGACAAGGTGAAATGGGATGACATGGCCATCCCTTCCATGAGCACTCTGCCACATGGCAGAGCACCTGGACAAACATATTATAGCAAATTCTATGTGAAGGAAATTATCCACACGTACCAATAACTTGTAGTCTGGGATCTTTCATAAGCTGGAAATTAAACCCTGATGATTTTTTCTCTTGAGCTGTTTCCACATCTGTTGTATCCTGGGATGGGCGGCGGCTGGTATCTTCTGGGGCCTCAATTACAGGTCCCAGATCAAGGACAGATCCAGTGATTGCATGATTATACATCATCATCTCTGCAATAGAAAGATATCACCTGAAATCGTCTTAGCCATGCTCTCTACAGCCACTTTCCCACACAGCCAGTGGCGAAAGAACAACCTTAACTTTATGAAAAGCATGATAGGAATAAACTTAGATTTCATACCTCCTTGACAGACCGGCTGTAAAGATGGGTGGGCTATTGAGTCTTTCTGATCTAGTTAATGACCCAATACTCTACTCAGGAAATTTTTATTTCACCCTTAAATCCAACAGTAGTCTGGTTTTAATGACCTAAGACATTCTAACTTGTATTGTGTGGCGATACTATTACAGATCACTTTCGTGGACTGCCAATTGATCTCCATTATCTTTGATGTAAAATCTCATGCGCTTATTGATATAATACAGTATATGGCAACTAATACGTATAACTCTCGTCTGTTGCTTTGTTTTTTGTCAAAGATATCAAAACCTATAGGTTTTTTTTGAGTGAAAATAGAAGATGATGAGGGCAATGATTTCCTAGTTTCTGCATAACAGGCACACCAATATTTTCTCTGGAACAATCTTATGGTGTCATGAACGCGGTCACCAAGGTGAAAGTTTATGGCAGTAACAGGGTGATTTCTAACAGGTAATGCATGACCTTTGTCAAAGTTAACGCGCCGCGCAGAGTCAGCTAGAGTGATACCCAGGACCATCTGTTCTTTGTGCATATGGACTGCATGATTAACCTAGGTCGTTCATTCCAGGATGGTTTGTGGGGCTATCCACAAGGTGGGCTTCCTTCCCTCGATGAGCTTTTCTTATTCAACATTGTGATTTAAAGCCGATAAGAGTGAAAGAACAGGGTGGCACAAAGAACAGGGTGGCACAAAGAACAGAGTGGCACAAAGAACAGGGTGGCACAAAGAACAGAAGGTGAAGGGGGACTTTGTAGTCATGGGCCTAGAGCACTATCGCCCAAGTTGTTGCTTCATACGCGAATTGAAACTCAACTTCTTTATACTGAATTTTCAACAATAGCACTTCTTTTCTGGGAATTATGTCATGCGCTAGACCCATCGCTGCCCCTCATGCAGAAAGGACAGATGAATAGTTAACCACGCAGGGTGCTTAATTTGACACGACTCTCAACAGAAGGTGGAGGTATTTATACTGACCCGCTTGCCATTAGTACTCCACGCTATGCCACAACTAGTGAAAAGCAAGTATATAACCTGGCGGTGAAGACATCACATCCTTTTGTTTGCACAGCATTTTCAAGAATACTTTGTTCTCCGTACTAAAAGTGGTATTGTTGGTAATTACCTGAGGCATATATGCTCTCCGAACGACTGCCCATAGGTAAATCTCTGCTGATGGATCTATGATAGGTACGGGGCATATGATTCTCCCTAATATGCTGTAGAGACGGCTGTCTGCCTATGTGTTTGGGAGGCTCCGTCCAGCCATTAAATGTCTCCGATCTTTTCCTCGGCATGGTGATTGGGTGAGCATGTGGAACTACAGCCTGCAAAGTGACATGTACAGCGTATCGTTCAATGTATTGCCATATATTTCGCCACTCGTCGCTGGAATGGTGGAGCACTGGGCTTAACATGGAGCACCACGAGCAGGTTAGTATCAACTCTCCACTTCATAGCGAGGCTTGATGTTGTTTTAAGCTGGAACTTAAGTATGGAACTCATAGCCACAGCAGGAGCACACCATCACTGGGACTCAAACTGAACGAAATGATGGAGTTTAAACTACGATGACACAGGAGGGTAAAGGTCGATCACCCGGAAACACATAACTCAAATAACAATAAAAATAACATGTGAACGCCTATAGTAATGGCTATATATAACACGCAGCTTAGGTACAACTATAAGTACAAGCTACAAAGAAGTCTTCATGCATGCGCCCATGCATGAACATAATGCAGTTTTCTATCATTTTTTCATTCGATGTCCATGTGTGTACAGAACAAGATGGGGATGCACATTTCAGTACCCGCGCAGACCAGTGAGATTTGCCACAGACGCAGATGGATTCCTTCAAGATTTCAACATGAAAATGGAATTTCTTGCTCTCCCCTAACTGCTTACCCATAAGAACCAAAGTTGAGTCCGTTTACCATCCCAAGATTCTTATTTTTAGACCCATGACTCTGGCGATCGTTGGGAGAACTGAGGGCAGAAGATGCTATACTGTCAGAGAGGTTTTGAGTAAATGTCTGGGCTCGCAAGCCTGCATGAGAGCTTAGATTCGAATCCCAGTCATGGCAGGCTTCCATTGTATACATGGCCTCCTCACTTTCTAATTCTAGCTCAAATCACAAACAACCCTGAGAAAGAGCATGGTGTCCCATGCTAGGTCATAGCTGGTGAAAAACTTCACCAGTGAAGACATCATGCCCTCTAGCTGCAGTGAAAAGGATTGCCAGAGTCTAGGATAGGGGCCTACCTTAGTAGGGGTCTGCGGCAGTTCGTCAGGATAGGGGCCTACCTTAGTAGGATAGGGGCCTACCTTAGTAGGATAAGGGCCTACCTTAGTAGGGGTCTGCGACAGTTCGTCAGGGTTTTCATTTAGTTTAGTCTCCTCATCTTTCTCCACAGGCTCATCATCATCAGGAGTTGCCCATCTTGTGTAATATTCTATCGGTCTCAAAAATGAGATGACAATCAATAACTGCATCACCGCTCCAGCTGCAAAACAAAACAAAAACAGCTGCAAACTGACATGTTATTGAATGAAATGACACTGACAGCATTAGTAGTACTAACCCCTAAACTTTGTGTAGATTGGGTAAAAAGAGAACCTCTTAGAGGAGGTCGTAGTGGTCTGTCAATTTATGCACGGGTAACTTTGTTTTCTCAGGAGTAGTTTATAGTCATTTTTCTAGTTTTAAGTAGCTATAGGTTTGTTATTGAACCCTTTTTAGTTAAGTAAATGACTTCAGTTGTCATTTAAACCCATGCATTTCTCAATTAATCAGTCTGCAATAGAAAATTACTACAAGAATGTATTGAACACAATAAAGTTCAGTGTTATACTACAACCCATAAAAGTACACATGTTTTATATGTACATATTCAGCACATTTTAGCTTAATAGGTAGTATGTGCAAACTTCATATATGCTACAAGCCATCAATGGATTTGAATCAATTGGATCAATCCAGGAAGAGCAAGCTGCCCCGATTTGCTTCTGAGCTCCAACAAAGTTTCCCTATCACCCAAGTTGTAAACCCCATGAACTCATACAGAGAATAATTCAGAGTATAACCAGATAATATGTCCCCATTGCATGTACGATATAACCTGCCACTGGGGGAAGGGACGCCGTCCCAAATCGGTGTGTTGGAAGAGGTTGACAACAGGGAGGGCATCCGCTTGAAATGACCTTGGCAAACTCTAATCACGAGGCCGCACCAACGATTCCGCACAGGGGGAAACCCAGTAGAAAAAAGCCTCTATTCATATATGACATACTACCTCATACCAAATAAGAGTAAGGCACCACTGAAATCCCATGTATTGAAGAGATATCGAAGTAACTGTGGTATATAAATCGCTCCCACTCCATGACCCGCGGAAGGGCCACTGTATGACAGCGATCGCATTTTCTCAAAGTACGGCTCCACGGAGAGATAGGAATTCATGGCTATTAGTCCGGTAGCAAACCCTGCAATAGAGACTCCTCACTCACCAAGCTGTGGATGATATTGGGAGCTGAGGGGAGGAAAGGGTGGCTGCAGAAACCCCGTCTCGACCCAGTTGTAATTGGGATATTAAATGTGAAGCCGTGGGTTAGGGGATAGCCCACTGGGCCTAGAGGATCAAAAGTGCCTGATTGGATTCCAGGTTCATCCACCAGTATGCCTTCATTCCGCATCATTGCAGTTTAAACAGTGAAAAGTGAGGTCTATCCATTGAAAGCTGGCTTGTCTATGAGGCACACAGGTGCAGACAACGGGTAACCTAAGGTATGCTGGTTTAGATTGACCCTCTATACCAATGTGTAATGTATTCCATTAGGCACACTGATCAGTCGATCCCCACAGGCTATACTTTATAAAACCCTTTCCACGACTATCTGGTCAGACCTGTCCAACAATGCATGACACTGATAATCAGTTTGTTCTCAGGGCAGGGGAAGTTGTCCTGTGGCCTAATATTAACTTCCACTATACCAATGCTGCCCGGACCTTGTAGCTTCGCGATATATAAATCGCAGACAATCTTCTTCCAAGATGGACAATTTAATTATTATTGTAATAATCTATGCCAAGACAGTACACTTACCAATACAGACACCATATGTAACATAGATCACGTAGAGGTTTGGTGCATATGCTGTTCCTAGTAGGCCGCACACAAATATCAGCACACCAACCATCATAGCTGGTCTGCTGCCTAGTTTGGCAGAAACCTGTACTAGCAATGGTCCTGAAAAATCAACAGCAGTTATAGAATAACAAAGGTCTGGGGGTAAGTTACCAGCACTGAGCAGGTTTGATGTAAGGTCAAGGTTGTCCTTAGCCAATGAATTGCTATGTGGGGAAGTAGAAGGAAAGTGGCTCTGAGCTAACACAACAATAGTGTAACTGAGGTCATGTGCCACTCCTCTTCCTCACCGTCCCAAGCTCTGGAGAGAGCCGGGTGCCCAACCCGAATGCTGGGTGTTTTGTTAGTATCCCCCCTCACCATCCCAAGCTCTGGAGAGAGCCGGGTGCCCAACCCGAATGCTGGGTGTTTTGTTAGTTATCCCCCCTCACAAGCTGTCTTGAATCGTCAAACTTGAAACAGCAGGGGCAGAGTAAGCCCCCTACATAATCTGATATAAAGGCAAGAATCTGAGAGTATGTTTATCATTTTTATGTATGTGCTATAATATTACATGCTAAATATTATAAAAAGGCGCATTGGGATAAACATACCTGACCCCGTATTAACTATAGTTGTGAGCATAAAAATCCACAGCACAGCCGTTTCGCTCATCCCAGGAAATCTCTCTGATATTTCCACATTCATGATACCAGTACTCTTTACCATACCTCCATTCACGGAGAAGGTGACGCAGCATACTGTAAATAGGGTAGAGTGAACCATCCATACAATTAACACTGCACGCATTCTTCGTCCCAATATTCAGAAAGTATATAACTCTATGGTCTATGATGGGAAGGATGACTCTATGATCTAGAGTGATAACAATAAGGCGCAAATCTATTTAAAAAACTATTTTAATGTAGGAAACAATTCCAGGCTTGTTTCCTGGTTCATTGTGTAGCTCATAGAGACGTTGGTATTCTATCCGACGGGGGGGGGGGGGGGGTAAAATAAAAAAAAACACC
>Ga0224501_10003539_pt1 | contig 12303 bp, 9 predicted proteins | sample SF_Oct11_sed_USG_4_FD_169105 | JGI IMG/M metagenome (GOLD analysis project Ga0224501, IMG submission 169105) | Sediment microbial communities from San Francisco Bay, California, United States - SF_Oct11_sed_USGS_8_1 | ecosystem: Environmental > Aquatic > Marine > Sediment | place: USA... | reverse complement strand
ATCCAAAAAGATTCGGAAGAGTTCTTCAGTGAAGAGGAATTATCTTTGCTCACTCAAGGTACGACTGCGCAGCACTTCCCTAGAACTGATTGAGACACCAGGATAGAATGTGTGACACAGCTCTCCGGTTGCTTTCCCCGTAATGGCATCAGAGTTTGCCAGGAATCCGTTGTCAGATACTTCACAAGCTGTCTTGCATTTTTTTCTTTTGGGCCCCTTTGTTGATCTAACAGTTATTTAATTAACAGTTAGAACAACTATTTAATTAATATATTTCGCCAGTTACTGATTACTAAGAGAGAAAAGCCCATGAATATCATTGCCGAATGTGCTGGTTCCATGGTGTAATGGTTAGCACTTAGGACTCTGAATCCTGCGATCCGATTTCAAATCTCGGTGGGACCTAATTTTTTTTTTCCTCATAGGAAATCCGGGACTTGGCATGCAGCTAAGTCTGGAGGACTTTGGATCAGAGGCGTCTCCACCTGATTGGCTAGCTCAAGATAAATGGGATAATGTCATGGCCGTTTCGGTTTTACCAGGAGCTCTGGATAATCTCTGCGTCAAGGTACACTTCTTCAGAGACATTCTAATTGCCTGGTGGTTTGTGTTCATGAAAAATGGTTACTGAACTGAAGAAAAGTCTATTCGGATGTAGCAAATAACAGTTGACTTAGTTTAAATCAGATGGAGCAGGTGTCAGCACTCAACTACTATTCACTAGTTGCTTTTTTATGAAATTGGCAATACTGTAAACTCGTCACCCAGTATCTCACAGTAAATATGTGTAATATGTGTAGGTGGCAGAGAACTCTGAATTATGGAAGGCTTGGTATGAAACGGAGGAACCAGAGAGTGAACCAATTTCCCTGCCCAAGGACACCGCAGAGGGCACCGCAGCGAACGAAAAGACAGACAATGGAGGTTCGTAGATACACAGTGAAACATTACATGGCAATTTATTCACATTTTGCCTCAAAAATATTCCCGACTCCGGTGGGACTCGAACCCACAACCTTTGAATAGCTAATAGCCACTAGAAGTCCAACGCGCTATCCATTGCGCCACGGAGCCTCGACGACATTCACTAATGAGGGGTGCTGGGAGTAAGGTATTGATACCCTGCATGGGCATGAGCGTATCTATAATTATATCACAGTTTCTTAGATTGTTTTTTCATCTCATTCAGATAAACCTACTGAGAAGACTAAAAGTGAAGATGGTAGCAGTCAGGAAGAAGAGCCAGTGAACTCTGAGGAATTCTCAGAGTTCCACAAGCTGATCATTGTGCGGATGCTTCGTCCTGATCGACTTCACTACGCCCTCCAGGTAACAACCTTACCATGCTATTAGTACTGTAGTACTGTAGTACTGTAGTACTGTAGTACTGCAGTACTGTAGTACTGTAGCACTGTAGCACTGTAGTACTGTAGTACTGTAGTACTGTATTACTGTACTACTGTAGTACTGTAGTACTGTATTACTGTACTACTGTACTACTGTAGTACTGTAGTACTGTAGCACTGTAGCACTGTAGTACTGTAGCACTGCAATTCTCACCTGAGCATTGGTGGTCAGTCGGTTGGCCAATGACCGTAATACAAATGACCCATGAATTTTCTCTAATTAATTATCCAATACAAAATGACAATAAGTCCCTGCCTTAAAAACTTTTCCGCATTAGATCAACCTAACCCAACCAATAGATGTATAAACCTTGCTTTCACAGAACTTTCCTGAGCTGTTTGCTAATACCATACATCCGCTGATTATTGACCATGAATTATTTCACTCATAAGCTGATAGTCTTCACATGAGTCAGCTTTTACAGGCGTACCTGGATCGGCACATGCCGTTACAGGAGATTGATGGCGTGTCGTATGACTTGACTAAAGGCTACGTTGGCACACATAACCTGGCCACAATGATTCTGCTGCCGGAATCCGACGCCTGCGTACTCTCCGCTCAGAAGATTGACATGGACTTTGTCCTTTGTCTCAAGTCTGCTTCAGGAGTAAGTCATATACAGTGAAACTCGGTTAACTCGACCTCGGATAACTCGAAAACTTGCTTAACTCAAATCAAATTTTCATGGTCCCTGCCTGGGTAATGATAATTTGCTGGGCATATCTCGAACTTTTAGTCATAACTCAAACTGATAAATTGCAGTTAGTGCCATCAAATTACCTTTCTGTGGCTGAATGCCATCACATTCTTGTGTAACAAGCCTAATTTCATTGTTTCTTTTCACATGAGAAGAAAATTGTCGAAAGTTTAACTAGGAAATGGAATGTACTAGAGCGAAATTGACTCGTTGCGGTGGCCACATGGCTAAAGCAAAGGGATGGCATAACTCATATCTCAAACTTTTCATAACTCAAACTTTTGTTGATGGTCCCCTGCAGTTCGAGGTATCCAAGGTTCACTGTAGTTCACATAATTAGCACCACTGTGTGAGGCTTGTGATCTTCATGGAGAAAAAATTTCCTTTTCAAACTCACAGTTCAATGTAGTCTCAATTTGAAAGGCACTCCAGTTGAAACAGGGAGTTGCCGCTTGGATAGTCAGTTGGAAGTCAAACTTTAGCTTTTATTGACTTGGGGGAGAGAGGGTTATTGTAATTTGTAGCTTTACTAACTTATTCACTATAATTGGCTGCTTCCTTGATTTTATATTCAGAATAGTCGATCAGCAGCCCATATAATCAACTCTGTAGTTAACTCCCCTTGTTATTTGAAGGACCGAGGGGTTGACTTTGACTACCTGACGATGTCGGAAGGCTGCCTGCCCACTCTGGAGTCTATGCTGGATTTAGCTGCCAAGTCAGATAAGGAGAGCTGGTTCCTTATAGATAAACTTCATCTCGCTCCGGATAATGTCCTCAAAGCACTGAAGGGCCTTCTGATGAGGGCTGTAAGAACGCGAGGTGAGCGGCTATAACTATTATTCATTTCACACCCCCACCCCCTAGAGACAGTTCATTCCATTTAAAGGTATTTTGCAGCCTATTCTGGTGTTTTTATGATATTGGGCTGAATTTTCATTGGATTGATTTCTTGAATGAAAATTCTCCAGGAACCGGATTTCACTACAGGGTATATGAACCTAGAACTTACCAAGTTTCAGTAAAGGGATCTTCACATAGTCAGAGTAGCTTCTCAATCAATGACTTCCTAAAGGGCTGTCAATATTTTTTAAGCTTGACCAAGTCATTCTATAATAATCCATCCGATATGCAACACTGTTAGCAAAACTCTATAGGGGAACTCTGAGTTTTTACTACCATTTTACCAACCCCTGTGATGATTTTAGCTCAGTGGCTTGACCATTGTGATCTCGGTTAGTATGATGATGTCATGTCCCTCAAAGGTCTCCGATATTCTGTGTCAGATCTATTAAAACTGTATCGTTTGAGCTACTATAGTCTATACGTACACTACACTATGTTACAACCATTTAATGTCAGAATGAACTACTGGAGTTGGAAGCTTTTGTGATGGTGGAATGGTGGATGGTTTCTAAAGTTGATCCTCGGTTCATTGTGACATTAAATGATGCTATACATTTCCACCGTATGACTGGCAAACTATAATATTACTCATTTGTTCCATACAGTGACACCTAGCGTAAACACTTTCAACTTGGCAGGTATTGGTCTGTGTGTTGCTTTAGCATGCTCTCTCCTCATACTTTGCTCGCAGCATGTCTATATATTGTGCATTCTCTATAATTTTTGCATACTCGGTAAACTGCGGTATAGCGTGAGTTATGTGGGAGGATGTTTGGGTCATTATTTTATTTGGTTGGGTGTAAGTTGTCCACTTTCGTAGGCCAGCGGGATAGCTTGGTCGCCCAAGATAAAAAAAAATCCTGGGTTAAAGTCCTAGTCATGTGGATGCCCACTGTGGGACTCAGCTCCTCATATAATTCCCTGCTCCAACAAGCCTCAGGCTTAGGCGGTCTAAGAGTGGTCGTGAGGAGAAAAATAAATGCGCTTTGGGTTCAGTTATTGCATGGTGAACATAAAAAACGATAAACCGCCATTCTGCATATAAAAGTCCACAGCTTTGTCGATGTACAAACTGAAAACACTCTTGATGAAAAAATGACACAGTATGGCTTCCACCTGGCACAACCACAGCTAGTAACAGAGCACTTTGTCCATATTTCCTTTACTATTGGAATATACATGTAGTGATACTGACACTTCTGCTATTAAGGAACTGATGATGTCTCTCCTCAACTGATGATATGGATAACCTGTGAACCATGCGAGCGTATCCCATCAGAACTCACCAACTGTGTCGTCTCATTATCATGGCATCTCGTTACAAAGAACTTCTTTGAGGGCGGAGAGTCAAGACTTTCCTCCTCTCCAATTGGCTGTACCACAGATGCACTGAACAAAGGTATTGAAGCAAGATATTATTTCAGAGTAACATGAGCTCTAGGGAAAGAACCCTCTTTTAAAGCCTTCCGAAGGTTTTATCAAAAATTTCTTTACGAGGGTTTCTATCACCCGAAACTAAAGCCCATAGTGAGACTTCATTCTGCGTCCGTCCAAAAAGTTGCCTAAAACTCTGGTCGCATTTAAAAGCACCGTTATGACATATTCCATTAATACGCTCGAAGACTATTCAGTCTTCCCACTCTCTTAGCGATTCTACTGTTATAGCGGCTATGGGATAACCATTACCTTTTGTATTTTTCTCTATTTGTAGGCATTGTTACTGCCCTCCATCTGGTGCCCAGTGATGTATGGAGTCATCTTAAAGAGGATACGCCAGCAATCAAGGCTCTAGCCTTCGGTTGTGCTATCGTACACTCACTCATTAGTTCGCGACAGATGGTTGGCTCTGCAGGTATGAATACTTTAGCACGATGCACAATTTGACGACTTGGACTACGTTTTAGACGTCTGTTTTTTTATAACTCGAGTGGTGTCTTCTGCCTGTCCGAAATAATAAATATAATAATAATAATAATAATAATAAACTTATGATAGAAAAATTTCCAGGCTTTTCTCTTTTGTTAAAAAGTCGATCATATATTTTGTCTAGAATTTTGTAGTACCTCATTTCCCTGTAGTTACTAGCTCAATCCTCAACATCTGGTATGATAATTTTGTACAGCGATATACTTTGGTGGATCATATAGAGAGAGAGAGAGAGCTATACTTATTTTACAGGACTTTCTCAGTGGTATCCATTGTCAGCTGTTCATATGAACGAATGCGTTCAGGTTCTCACTTCCAACATTCTCGTAAATCAGACTCAAGATGAGGTGACGGAAAGCAAACTGAACTACCTGGTGAGTGCTCAATTATATTGAAATAAATAGCTGTGTGTCTCCTACAGTAGTAATTTCCCTGTACGCTGAAGGCATGCCATAATCCTCATCGCGTTTCTTATGTTTATTTCATATTCGTTGTTTTACTACTATATTTATTAAACCTCATAAACCTGAGGCTTGTTAGAGTTAGGGATTATATGAGGGGCTCGTAATCACAATGGGTATTCAACATGACTCAGAATCTTTTGATAGTGACCCAAAACGCACTCACCGTTGAGCTATCCCTTTATCCACCAGGACTACCAATGGATACCGATATCTCCTAAAACAAGGGGTTTCACGTCAAACATGTTCCTGTCACGTGTGCTTTATTGTGGTATGATTACAGGTCCATGAGGTATTTGGTCAGCTAATGAACTCTTGGGCTGATCGACGTTTCGTTGAGTCAGTAGCTGAGTATATATTACGGAGCGTTTTGGAGAACTCTGGCGGAGTGCTGAAGTTCTCTGGTTATGATCTGCCTCTTCCACCTACTGACACTGGTAAACTATCTAGTTTATTTGGGTCTTTTCTCGTCTGACCTCATCACCATTCTGGTGAAGCTGTTGGGTTAGATACTTGTTTCTTCATCAGTTGTGATTAGCATGGAGCGCCACGAGCGAGTTGGGTTGACCAGTATCGATGTTCCAACTTTTTGTAAGCGGGGTTCGAACCCCGATTCTCACGCTTGCAAGCCCACCACAGAGTTTTTCCGTTATCTCATTTTTGATCGTGTCTCTTTCTAAGGATTACCTACGGCATTAAATGCTTTCAGCTACACAAAACACAGCAAGTAGAGTTTCCTCTATTACGTGTCTGAAAGCCTTTTCAGCAAAATCTTTATCGAAGAGATTAATTGCTAAAAATACATAAACTTAAACTAATTAATGCTTTAATTTTATTTTGTGATCGACCTATTGCTAGCTGAGTCAGCATGTTTTTTAGACCCAACAGAATACGCTATTTGGTTTGGAGAGAAGCAACAAGCTGTAGATAATCCATCAACTACTACCGATCTAGGATTACACAAGGGTGTCCAGCAGCTACATGATACATACAGGTAATGGCTCAGTATGTCACTGCACTATAACTCTATCCGCTATCTGAATACTTGATTCTTGTTCTGGTCTGAGAACAAGTATTATAGATCTTTAATGGGATGTATTCTGATTTATCGACTCTTGCGATATTTTGAGGCGATCGTTACAGAAATCATAGTGTGACATTTTGTGTCATGAACTCATGTTACAGCGCGTGATAGTGATAACACACTTTTCTCTGTTACAGGGCCGTGAGATTCCTGCAAGACCTTGACCATCTCTCCGAGGCACAGACTACTGATTCTATAGAGACTCCACTCACACAAGCCCTGCATGATGTCGATGTGAGCAGGCTGAACATGCTCGCCGTGACATGCTTAGAGCGCCTGCCACCACTGATAGAGATGGGATCTCTATCTCCTCTGTCCGCTCCATCCAGGTTTAACTTCCCCTATCACCCACCCAGTGCCTACAGCGAGGCTAGCACTGCTCATGGTTTAATGCCACAGAGTATCGGATATGTTCTGCTACAGGTTAGTACTCATGGATTTGTTTGTGTCACTTTCCTTTTTAAAATCATTGTTTCATTTCCAACTTACTGACGGAAACGTGGCCAATCTCGGGCTTATTGCCAAGGAGAGCATAGCGCCATCTGGTGCAGAAAGAAGTGAATATGGAAGTGGTGCTAGTAACCATTGTAGTGATGTATTGGATAGCTCACTGACCTTAGAGTCAGGGGTCCCCGATTTGAGTCTTGGTTTGGGCACCATTGTGTTTCACCGTTGTCAGATTCGGGTCACAACATTGAATAAAGGAGACCCAAACATAGAGTTACCTTCACATAGGGCACACGGGCGCGAGCAGAAATGCTGCATGAATTACTCAGTAGACCAATCTCTGCACGCAAAAAACTCCAGCCTAGCATTGCTGGTATAGACTGTGTAACATTTAGTCCCATAAGCCCGGTCACCCCTTGAATGACTATGAACTAAGATTACAGTGCTAACTTTTGCTGGTGCATATCTCATGAGGATTTCTTTCAAAGGATCTCCGTAAAAAGATCTTGTATCAACAGGGATGTATTTGATTTGATGCGCAAATTCATATTTTATTTTCAGGAATGTTTCTACATGAATGCGTTAATCTCGCACGTAAGACAGACACTCTATGACATCACAGAGTCTCTGCTTGCTGGCCCCGAGGGTCTGCCAATGCGGCATATAGACACAGCCAGAGCAATAGTAAATGAGGCTGTACCTCTTTCCTGGACACACCCTAACATGCAACCCAGCACACACACTCTCTTCTCTTGGCTCGATGGTAGGTTTCACACTCCCTAGTATCTTCTCCCGGGACAAGAGAAGGCACCAAAGTCATTCCCGACTGGTGCCCTAATTTTTTCTTTGTATCGGTGCAGCTGAAGACAATTGACGCCAGCCTATAACTATTCCTAGTATCACTATAAGTTTTATCTGTTCACTGATGTGTTGGTTGGTTATTGGCGGTTCTAAAATAAAACTAAGTTGTTTGCTTATGCATTCCACCATGAGGATGCAACTCCTAAGATAATTTTCTCATATTCTGAGTTTAGGCGGTTTGGGAGGGTCGGTGTTATGCTTCCCCTATAGTTCTATGATCAATGAGGCTAACTAAGAAAAGTTTTCACTCAGATGCAATGAGACGTACATACAGAACCAATGCATGTTATTATGCATTTTAGATTTGAAGAAGCGTCACGCGCAGATGCGATCATGGAATAAAAGCGGCATGGTGCCAAAACCAAAAACTCAAGGCTCTAAGAGCCTCAATGCTACCGATGACTACATGTTCCATGGTCAGCTGAAGACTGTCTGGCTGGGTGGTCTGTTTAACCCACAGGGACTGCTCACAGCATTACGGCATGAGAAAGCCATTGTCAGCAATGTACTGGTGGACCAGGTATGTGAATGATTTCATGTCTTTATTTATAGCACATGAATTTGGTAAAGCTGTGTTTGGTTCAATACAGGGATGTGAAAAAATTATCGAAGATTACAGTTACCCGCCCATCACAGCTATATCCTGTCTATCTGTCTCATACAGGTATCTCTAGTGTGCGAGCCGTTGAGCCTAGATCAAGGAGATGGAGATTTGTATATAGAAGGCCTCTACTTCCAGTCAGCTGCTTGGGATGATGAAACAGGCTCAATCATAGAGTCTGACAAATACATGAACAAGGTTTGTGGCACTAACAGACCATCGCCTAGATCTTCGCTCGCCTATTTTGTCTGACGCGGGTCCTGATGTACCGCAAAGGATTTGCCAAGCCGGTCTAATGTAATTTGAGGTAATATAAAATTCCTTTGAATTCAAAGTATTCCCAAGGACACTTGCACTTGGATTTGCACTGGAATTTACTCTGGATTGAGACAACTTCACTGAGCCACACGACCGTGCACAACCCAAATGATTTTTCTATTAGAAAAGTGGCGGGACCTAAAATATACTGTTTTTCTATACTATTAGTAATCTGTATGTGACTATAGTCTGATCCCACAAGACCAGTGCTAGTCCACAAGATATTTCAATGCACTTAATCATACACACTTATTAAACTCTGGTCTCCATAAAAATCAAGTTTTCGTCCGCACCTACTTTCCTGTTTGTATTCCGAGATACAAACCACACAGCCATTGTTACACCTGATTGCACGCAAAGGCTCTATACTTAGAAGACGATCCTATTGAATAAACAGCATGATCAATTTAGACGCCACACACGCATGACCCGTATAGGAGTTATAGTCGGCTATGTCACTGTCTATGTTGAGAGTCATATTGCTTTCTGCCGACTGCACTCCATCTATTATAAGTGTCACTGCTCTATTCTTACTTAGATTGCTATAGTAACATTACTTTACCCTTGGCTCTTTGGTAGGTGCGATTTCGTGATAGCGATGTTGATGTTATCTCGGTGGCAATGTGTAATTTTCAGATTTGTGGACAGCAATCTGGTTCTGCATCTTATCATTCAATACACCTGCCTAACAGCTTTCCCAAACCTACTGTCACATATACAAACTTTGCTGTGGTTACCTTTACGGCCACCTCGCAGCTTATGCACTAGCTTATGCATAACTAAGCTGTGTTTCCGCAGGTTCCAAATGTCTGCATAAAGGCTGTAGTCGAGGGAATGGAGATAGAAAACACAGAGACATCTTCCGATCAAGACGCTGAAGAGAAAGATAAAACTCAAGAGAAAGATGAGACTATCTACTACAGCTGTCCCATGTTTACTACTAAGGTACTTATCGCCTTATTGATATAGATTTTAGGGAGTCAAAATATATATAAAATCTCGCCTCAGTCCCATTATAATAAAATTCAGTCTCGTTACTCATTTTCGCGCAGTTGGATTTTACCAACAATACTCAATAGATGTTTTGGGTTATGTAGCAGGTATAATGATATAACTAATATACTCCGTGCTCAATCCTGGTAAGACCTAAAGCAGTCACAATTCAAGGAAAGAGTTGCCTCAATCTCAACTCTCTAAAATCAAAATCCAGTCTTGCTATTCATCTTGACTGTAATATTATAAGGAGAGAGAAGCAGCTTTACTTGATGTTGCAGATAAAACATACATGTAATTTTGGAAAACTTTTGGTTTGTTTTCATAATTCCCATGATATATATTACTGCACGGTATATAGTACTCCACACTGCTCCTTGTCTGTTTTAGAACCGCCAGATGCTGGTTGAGCATCTTCCAGTGAGAACATCTGAGCCTCCAATCAAATGGCAGCTTCTTTCCGCCTGCTTTGTCCTTGATCCCGGTAGGTTAACGCTGCCCACAGGGTCTATCCAATTGGGTGCGCAATAACCAATTTCAGCCTTCCCAGGATATTTCGGTATATAGAATCGGAGGCACCGATGACAGCAGCAATTTAGATTACACACTAATTAGCTGATGGATGAACCAATAAACATTTCTGCTGATCAGAAACCATCAGAAAAATGTACACAGGTACACATGTACACAGGTATCAGGTACACAGGTACACAGGTACACAGGTACACAGGTACCAGGTACATTGTCACTTAATGATTTTCTGTCCTGTTCCCTTTGTCTTTATACCTTGGAGCAGTTGCCCTTTGGAGAACACTAAAGCTCTATTTGTGACACATTATAGCCAACTGGGAACTGAACCGAACTTTCCATTGGAGGCATGAATATTTTCCATCTTTTTTCCTCGGGTTCATGATAGTGATTGTTGTGAATTTGAATGCGGAAAAGTGCATATAATATCGTTGGATAATTCGTCAACTGCAATGTCCCATTTTGTGACTAAAACGAAATACGTTAGTGTAGTCAAAGACACCGGTTTTGTAGTCTTTCTTTCCTATACTGTATATGTAGCAATATAACTATAAGTAATAATAATGATATATTAGTAGTTAGTGGTAGTCTTTTAATCCACGTATTGTACCACTAGGTGCTGAAACCAGGATCCCATCCAGGTAATGGAAGTATATACATTGTCAGTGTCAACTAACATGGAGATACCCTCATTGTAAAGTGATATCGTTTCTGGTGCTTGCCGAATTGAACTCAATTAGTTGGTAACTTATTGAGTGATTCGTTGCTTCGGCATTTTTAGGTGTTCCCGACAACTACCCTAGACGCCATCTGACTGTACAGCCAGCGAGAGTTCAGGACTTGCAGCCTACAGAGCCTGAAATTGAGACAGCATATGCCACGCGTATAAACACCGCTGCTCGCCAATCGGAAACATCTGAGCGGCTGCGAGCCACTAAGGAAAAACTGCCAACACCGCGTTCACAGCTGTCATATAAAGAGATGTCACCAAAGGCAGCACCTCTGCCACCCGGGCTCAGTCTGCAGAGGTCTGGTCACGGTAGGGTGGGAGCCAGCGAGACACCGGACAGAAAGAGCGGATTCGCGAGTCGTCAAGCGAGCAGACAGAGCGCCTTTCAGGCCATAGGCCAGTCCAGTCCTCCAAGCCGCACCAACACTGTCACACCCAGAGAGCAGGCAGGGGGGCAGAGCGGGGCCGAGTCTCAGCGCCGGGGTTCTCAACCTGTCAGTAAGGGCCCATCACCAGCTGCTAGCAAACGCAGCAAAACTATCACACCGGTGAGCAGCAAACCTTCATCCATTGCCGCGACACCGAGACAACAGGCTACACCCCCTGGCAGCACACATAGTACACCAAGAAAATCAACAGAGCGAACTCCGAATGGGTCCAACCCTACATCACGTCGTAACTCTGGAGGCTCAAATGCCGGGGGCTCTAATGCTGGCTCTGTCCATTCTAGAACCAGTAGTAAGAGACTGTAATGTGTGCCAGTCTGAAATGACTCCTGGTTTAGTTTCATTCTATGCACTAATAATCATCTTGCTGTGTCACGCAGTGATGGGTATTAAACAACTGTCTGATATATGGTAACCCGTCCATTTCCCTGCATCAATACCTCTCAATTTTGATGATGTTATGATTGATTTCTTATTTTTGTGATATTTTGTTTTCTAATAATAATTTATTCATTCACCGACTTATCCAGTTAGTATGGCCTGTATATATGGAAGAGATGCTATCATAGGATTGTGTACGGTGCTAAGCTTTACATTGAGAGCCATCAAACCCAGTCCAGTCCAATGACCAGCATAGATTTTCCGCTCAAGAGCAGCTCAATCTGAGAGCATTTCCATGAAGGACAGGATTGTGTGTAGATGTGTAGGCATGAAGGACAGGATTGTGTATAGATGTGTAGGCATGAAGGACAGGATTGTGTATAGATGTGTATAGGCATGAAGGGTAGGATTGTGTATAGATGTGTAGGCATGAAGGACAGGATTGTGTATAGATGTGTAGGCATGAAGGACAGGATTGTGTATAGATGTGTAGGCATGAAGGGTAGGATTGTGTATA
>Ga0224501_10003538_pt1 | contig 12303 bp, 8 predicted proteins | sample SF_Oct11_sed_USG_4_FD_169105 | JGI IMG/M metagenome (GOLD analysis project Ga0224501, IMG submission 169105) | Sediment microbial communities from San Francisco Bay, California, United States - SF_Oct11_sed_USGS_8_1 | ecosystem: Environmental > Aquatic > Marine > Sediment | place: USA... | reverse complement strand
ATCTCCACCGACTTCTTCAGTAGCTATATGCCTGTGAAGGTTAGGGGCGATTAGTAGAACGGTTAAAAAAAGTATAAATCAATGGCTGTATATATATAGTGTTACTCAATGCGAATAGGTTATTGCCATAGCTGGAAAAAACAACACAGTTGCTATGCTTTAATCAGTGAATAGTGAATACAGCACTGAATAACCAGGTTACATATGATGTCTAATTGATGATCAGTTAGGTGATAAATCATCAAAATACATCCAGCTAAAGCCAGTTTCTAGCAACATCTACGGCTCTCATATATTTAACAAGTGTGAAGTATGACAGGTCTTTAGAGAAAATACGAAGGCTTGCACTAATGATAAAATATTAGGTTATGTTGATTTTCTCTTTGGCAACACTTCTAGCTCATGCGAATCCCCCTTAGGTGACTCAAATGCCTTGCTGGTTCTTTCTACGGCATTCGCAAATGTGCTGTATGATGCATCTCTATTCTGTGCCTGCAGTCTTTTTCTATAGCAGCACCAGATGAGCGGAAGGATAGCCAAACTCAGAAAAGTTAAACCAAGACACAGTCCTGTGATTCCACCAACACCTGACCGGATAAAAAAGTATTATTAGACAACAGCTGGTTGGTGACACGAGATAATCAAAGAGAGCTTCATTGAACCTAGTCTCTCTGCATGCAATGACAGTGTTATCACATAAAACCTTGCTTTTAGGCCAAGCCTAGAAGCCGTTTCTGAATCCCGCCAGAGACTGGTCCCATAGATAGGAAATTTATGGATCGGTAATCAGTCCATAGTACCCTGCTGACCTTGTAGACTGTCTCAGTGAACTGTGACATCATCAAACCAAACCAGCTTCATTGGACTCACTATAACTTTTACAGAAAAGGTAGACAACTCCATAAATTGAATGGACACTAATGTGTTTGCTTTTTAACATGAAATACAACTCGTAAATAGCCGTAACAATTTCTATGTAGTTTATGCCTATTTGTGAAGCCACGAGTGAACGAAGTTGCCTGACTTTGAGGTTGTTGATCCATATAATTAGTCATATCAACGAGCTGACCCACATAGCTATAAGAACCATGATCAATTTACAACAAGGTGAACAAGCTCCTGAAGTAAGAGCATGGGTACTTATAAAGGCACCCATTTCGTCTGTCATTGCCATGCAGAGCAAGTGGGAACTGGGATTGTAGCACAATCAAATGTGAGATCATTGTTCCAAATGAGTTCACTTACCCATAGAAAATGTAATAGTTGGCAGCCAAGCTAAGAATTTACCAGTGCACTGTCTGGCCTGACCTTGATCTGTTAGGTCTATCACTCGCATCCCGTTTCTCTCCCCTATATAGAGCTTGCAGCCAATTCTGAGAGCAGCTACAGGCTCATAAAGAGTACATTCCTCCCTGTCTCCATTTATAATCTGGGCTGGCTTTCCAGCTGTAGGGTCATCAGCTTTATGGCAAACGGATGTCAAAGTATCGGTTGCAAGATTGAGCAGGTGAACACTTCCACTCCCGCTATCAGCTACAGCCACAGTTTGTTGGTCAATCCATGATAAACCTTTGAGATGAGTGGACAGTCCCATGGATTTCAGCTCTACGATTTCATTGGTTTGATTCTGACTGTCATTGAGTTGAATTGAAGCAAGGCCACGCCGTATAGTGATGAAAAGTTTTTTCGTTACGCTGTTGATAATAATGCCATAAGGATTTTGCCTTCTCTCAAGTGTGGCTATGGTTTTAATATCTCCATGAAGATCTACTTGAACTATCTTGGCATCAGCGTAAAGAGTTACATATATCAATTCATCCAAATATGTCAAATCAGTGGGCATTGTTAACTGTCCACGGAACATACACTGGCCAGCGATAGAGGAGGTCCTTCTGGTGATCCTATCGACCATTCTGATGCAGTGATTCATTCGATCAGCCAGTAATATGTGTGTCTTATTTTTGTGAACGAATGATGAGACGGAATTAAAAATGGCTTCTTTTCCAACCCCTTCTTTATAGAATATCCGAGTTGTGTAGTTCAGCTGCGACTTTCCAGCAACATTATTTTCTATCATTTCGGCAACATCTAAAAAATAAGGAAAAAATTGTGGTTGATTGTTAGCCCCTATGGTTGACTTCACTGTAGTTTAAAAACTTGAGCTCTGTCCAATGAAATTATGGTTATAGCCAAATATGGAAATAAAGGCCTAAAGAATGACCAATGCAGGCTCATGGGGGAATAACAAATATGGTAGTCCTACCCTGACTGGAATGCGAACTTACCCAATGAGATTAAGCCTCTTGTGGTAGAGTAGAGAATGGAATTCTGGATGTACTGATCCGCTTCGACGTGAAGAACATCACCTCTTACCAATAGCTGTGTAGTCATAGCACCATCAGGCATCCTGTGTCATTTAAAATTAGGAGAGGAAATCTCTTGTTGGGCAACACCCAAACCCATGCCAGAGCAGCTAGTAGCGCTGTGTTCAGTTTATATGATTCTTATGCTTGACTTGAATGGTATTCCTTTTTATTCTGCCTTTTGAACGCCAAGAGACGATTTTTCCTAATTTAGCATAACATCTTTTAGCAGTAAGCCTCATCTATGAGGTGAAACCTGAATAGTTTTTTCTTTTATACACTTTATTAGAAACCACTGCAGTTGTCCTCAGTGATAAGTGGTAGTTGATCTGAGGATAACGAGCTTAAATTGCTACAATTTAGATAAATCCACATAAATACTTGATAAAAAAGAAATAAACTCTCCGTAATAATGATTACCAAACTCACCAGGTGTTGACCAACTGCTGACTCTGCCGACTCTGCTGACAGCAGATGAGGAACAAGGAAAGAAAGGAGTAAAATCTAACAGCTATCATATCTCAGTTGGAGAGCTTTATGCCACAACTGAGTATTACTAAATGTTATCATCTGCATAAGACACACTTCTGAGTGCATTATCACGTGTCCTGTCTGTATTTGCTAGAAAGGAGTTATGCAAATAACACCAACTCACTCATCTCTCCGCGGCATGGCCATCGACCAGCAATCATCATTTCAATCCTGTCTGATTGAATAATTCAATGGTAGTCTATCTGTGGAATAGTAAAATTTTAAGTCGCTTCTAGCTGAACCCACAATGAACTGCTCTTTGGGTTTGGGATTTTTGGGTTTGGGATTTTCGGGTTTCTGGGTTTGGGATTTTTGGGTTTCTGGGTTTGTACTTCCACTTAAGCTTCCCACCCAAAGCTCAAACCATCCATAAATTTAGTACCTAATTGTTAAAAAAAAAAGCTAAATGTAATAAATGGGGGTTATTTGTATCATTTGTCTCATCTGAATAAGTATGACATACATCATAGTCATTTTTACTTTTTATGAAGTGTATTTCATGGAGTGATCAGAGAATAGAATAATAATGATTATGATACAGAAACTACGCAGCCAATTGTGCGATTCAAACCCTCGGTGCTCATGAGCTATTAGCATAATATATAATATAATAACCATAATATTTATAATACACATGTATAATGCTATTAGCATAATTCAGAACAAATGAGCCTGAAGTGTGATTATGGTGAAGACATTTTCCACTTGGTTATAATTAACTTAGGTTTCTTGCTGATTCAGTTAATGACTCCACACCAGAGTGTGAACATTGTTGGACCTGTCAGTTAGAATCAGTCAGATCAGCAGTAGTAGCTATACTTTCTACATTACATAACTCTGGAGGTGAGTAGGACTATCTGTTCAGCACAGCGAATCATGTCTGTATGCTACGCTAACCCATCGGGCCAGTAGGGCTCAATGGGGATGGAAGTCTGATGTGAAGGTTCGAACAACTCCGCTTAATCTAAAATTTAAGTTGTTGTTCAGTTTAACTCCAAGATTTACAATTCAAAATACATGTGTCCCTCGGTGTTAGGGATCTTTACATGAAAGCTCGCGATGAATATCATTAAATTACCGTGGTTTTCTTGCATAAAGCATACATACTTGAGTTTTGTCAGATGTAGCATCCAGTCACATGACAGCTCTGTTCTCTGTCCCTGACAATCTGACATGGTTTCTGTTTTAGGTAGACTGAGTTGTTATATATCACTATGGAGATCAAAAATGGAAGTGAGCTATTCACTGCGCACCTCACCTCTAACCAGAATATAGAGTTACTCTCTAACCGTGTGTATCAGATCAACCTTTATGGATACGTAATACCAACTCTGGTGACTGTCACCACAGCCTTGAATTCATTAGTAATTATCATTCTAACGCGTCCCAGTATGAGAAGCAGTAACAGTGTGGTTCTCAGTGCTCTCGCTATCTCAGACACCCTCACTGGATTAATCACTTTACCATTCTATCTTTATATGTATACATTCGGATTGTGGACACAGCACATACCATACCGGTGGTGTTTCATACATAAAATATGCATCGATGTTTTACCGACAATATTTCACACAATATCGGTATGGCTGACGCTGACTCTGGCTATCCAGAGATACATTTACCTCTGTCACCCGATGGCTGCTAAAGGTCTCTGCGGAGTAGGAAGAATGCGTAAAGTTGTCATGCTCGTTGCGTTACTAAGCTTTCTCTTTCACTCTCTCACATTCTTCGACACAACATTCGTACCAGTTCCCATGAAAATGACAACAGAAGGGTGTTCGAAAGTATTTAGTCAATGGGCAGAGCGCAGTAAACATATATACATCCCGATGTATTACTGGGTCAGGGTCCTTATTATTCACCTGATACCAGCAGTGTCGTTGGTCATTCTTAACTCAATCTTGATTGGTGTGATGAAAGCTGCCACTAGACGGAGAAGACTACTTCTAATACAGAATCTCAACAACGAGTGGAGAAGGGTTCGAGAGACGAATATAACCACCTGCCTGCTGATTGTGGTTATAGGCCTGTTCCTGGTGGTGGAGATCCCAATGGCGATCATAATGACCGTCTCGTTAATTCAGTCAGAAATTCGGGAGAAGATACTATCAGACGAAACTCAGGATTTTCTCACTAGCTTGTTTAAAATGTTGATCCTAACGAGCTATCCTCTGAATTTTTTTATATACGTTGGCATGTCTAAGAAGTTTCGCTCACAGGCCATGGGGATTTGTGGTGGCCATGACACAAACTGCGAGAAGACAATTACCACGAGGGATCGGTCAAGTTCGGCATTATGCCGATCGCTGCTCAACATGACTCCAGAGAAATGCAAGGTGGCGCCACTGAGTCCGGTCCGGAGATTAAGCCTGATCAGCGACGACTATTCCTTCAGCTTCACTAATTACTGGGTGAACTCCCTCAACGGTGGTAACACGGATACGATAAAAGTGAAAAGGCCAGCTCCGCGAATTTCGCGTTCATCCAGTGAACCTGACAACTCCAAACTCAAGTGCACGTGCAACTGTGACAAGTGTAAAATCACCTGTATTATGGCTAGTGACCCTATCAGCCCATATTTAGCTGATTGTTTATAAGAAGAGATAGAGGACAAACATGCGGGTAGTCACACCTCATTTTATTCTGTACGAACAACTTTCAGTCTTCCTAATGCATCAAAATTGTTGTAGTCACATAAAACCAATGCATAAAGAAAAGTGAACTGTGTACATTGTGGATGTTGTGATATTCAGGCAAACTAAATTATAAATTTGGGGAATAATAAAATCTTCTGTGTTCAATCGCATTATGATGTCATCAATCTTGGTGTTGTTCCATACAAACTGGCAGGAATACCAGTGATTCCTGAGCCATTCAGGCTTCCTTCTAGCTTACTTAACCTGTTCATTCGCATCCGAGTTATTTTAGCATCACTTAGTGCACACCAATCGTGGGGCCACACCTTATTGGTGAAGTGACCAATAACCAAATTACAGTGAGTTAGTAGCTTCCTTCAGTTGTGCGCTGCAAGTATTATTTCCCCCGGCCGATAGTCTGACCGGAAACTCATTAGCAAAATGACTGTCACACCTCAGGCAGAGCTGCCATTGCGTGATGGTCCCTCCAGTGGTACCATCACGGATCCTCGCACGCTAATCGAGTGCCAACGATAGCACGACGGGTGATTTCTAGCCTCCCATACAATAGGAGCTCATACCCAGGACGTCCAGCCTTCATACATCTGAGCCAGATTCTCTATGCTGGTGGCTTCCGTGATGATATACTCCACCTTCAAAAGTATAGGTAGAGATACACCTTATGGTCGACCCCAGTAGAAATACATACAGGGAGTACAAGATAGAGACGCATAGAGGAACCAGAATATACCAGGGCGTTGCATAAGCGCAGAGATTCGGTGATCAGTTCTTTTGTCCGCCGGAGATGCTGTGTAACAATTCGAATAAGTATGTTCAGCACCTTGAGCAGTTGAGCTTAAAATGAATAATGAAGCGAGATAATTATAATTGGCACTAAACAGCTGACCATTTCCCTCATTGAGAACCAGCCATCACCAGTAGTAATAATGCACTGGGCCGCGGGCCTAATGGATGATATTACGTGTAGTAGGAAATCGGAAAACTTTGTTACCAACGGCATCCTGTCATATGCAGATATGTATATCATAGTAATTAGTTGCTTCTGTGCAATATTGGACAAGCAAACATAGTTCCTGATGTCTAATTCAGAAAGAGCAGCACCAGGGCGTAATACCATTGACAGACCTCTTGGGTAATGAAAGTTATTTTATGAGGTGACCTTGGTGCATTATGGAGTAGGAACTTGACAATGGGTACCTCATTGACTGGGTGATTGAATTAAATAAATGTGATGCTGAAGCTAGAGTTCAGAGCAGTTTTAACCATGTGACCTCATGTTAAGACAAAAAGTAAGGTCTAGTTTCGGAAACCAGTTCATTTGGATTCCATATATGAACAGGAAAATAATCACGGGGCGTTATTTCAATAAACAAAATACTCTTAGCTCGCACAATACCTGTTGTATAATTTTGTCATTGCCAAATTCATACCTGGTCAGCGACTGACAGTTTTTTGTTGGGATCGAGTTCACGGCCGTCCAGCTTCATCCTAACCCGTCTCCACACGCTGACCGCATATGAGTTGCGCTCCTGTATCGCTACAAGGGGACAACAATAATGACAAACTATGTGTACTTGAGAATCCCGAGCAATGCTTTTATGGTGTCTTCAACATGTATGAAGCTTGACATGTTTGAGTGGTCATGATTTTTCACTAATTTTTAGCCCGAACCACCAGAAAACAGAAGCAGCATCAGATTCCGCAATGCCAAGTATCTCATGACATGACCAGCTGCCATCAGAGACGCTATTTGCACAAAGATATAGTTTTTGTTTACTCCAGAAATGATAAGCAGTGCCAACCTTTGCCAGTTTTGGGGTCGCGTTGCACCTTCTCCTTTTGTCTCACTGAGGGAGAGGTGGCTGCCGATTCATCCTTGCCAGGCAAGGCGGGGGCTAGCGAGGTCTCTGCCCTGCTGTCACCACGCTGACCCGCTGTCTCCTCGCCCGGCTTCACCGGGCGTGCTAACTCTATCAGCTCGTCAAACACTCTGCAAATAGTGTGCGTGGTTCCGGATGAGTTACATAATCTGCTCCCTAACATACAGTGACCGTTTTTTTCCAATGACTGCGTGGCCTGGATAAGTAATAGAAGAACCAGCAGACAGAACTCTATAATGCGGATTACTGCGGGGCATGTTCCTGTAGTCTGCCTAGTACCGGTACTCTGCGGTCCTCTTACCCATCAAGGTCAGCCAGCACCGCATCCACCATCGGAGAGAGAACTTCCTCACTTCCATCATCTAACTCCAGCTGCTCAGCGATCTTTACCAGATTGGTCAGTTTCTCTGAGAATGACTTGTACTGGGCTAGGTACGCCTGGATGCCCACCGTCAGCGTATCCGAGCTGTCAGCACCTTCCTAACAGAGAAAAACAAGGGGATATTAGCCCACAGTAACTAACACCCATCCGAACTTAATAAGTTTACAAGCAATTTCCATAATGCCAAACATTAAAGACCTGTTTTGGCAAACCGTACCTTGGCCAACGTTTTCAGAACAGCTCTCACTTCTGAGATGAGTTTGTGATGAGCATTGATCACACCGTACTGGATAGAAGTCACATGAGCACCGTACTTCTCCTTCATCTTCTCGACCGAGTTAGATAGAGCTCGCATCTTACTCAATGTGGCCGCTTTATGCGACTGGACGAGGTCATGAGCGCGTCCCAGAAACACATTGCCAGTCTTCTGTCTGTCCGCCTCCGACTGCAAAATATTTCGGATGGGGTCATGTTCCATCCGCTGATACGCTGCTAATTACACATGTAACCAGTTATGCCCGGAGCGATGTTATAATGAAGTTTAAACGTCGTCACTGTCAGTGCCAGATTTCCTAATGTAACGGAATGATATAACTCGCGTGGGTCAACAAGTGAAGAGCAGAGCTATTACAGTAAGATGAGTCATAGTGATAGGACAGGGTACAGGTTATCCCTTACCATGAGGGACAACATCAGAAGCTCCTCTTCGCTTATCTGCTCGTTCATGGCCAGGCTCTTGCAGACTCCGTGACATTTGGAGAGAAGCTGCCTACATTTGCTCTCGGTGATGTTAGCCTCCTGAGACCGACATCTCATTGACTCGAGGTGCAGCACCGAATTGCAGTATGTATTCATTTCCTTCACCAGATGTCCTTCCATCTAAAAATAACCAAACCTACAGCTCCGGGCAGTCAAGCAGCTGTTAGTGACTATAACCACGTGGATTGGTATTAACCTTCATGTCATACGAGTTATACACACTACCCTAAGTTTTATTTGTTGGAGAACGCAAGTATATTGAGTATACGGAGAGGGGGGTACTGAAAGTGCTCCTTCAACAAGATCTGACCTGCAGAGTGTGGTTACGATGATTGAGCACGCTCTCAAATGTGGCTAGAATATTGCTGAGCTGTGGATTGGCACCAGCAGCCCACTTGAGTCGCTGACTGATGTTATTCTCAAGTAATTCCAGTTTATTTATGATCTCCGCGTAATGACCATTGGTACTCGTCAGCGAATTTATAGCCTACAATTAAGTTAAGCACCTGAGATACCAGCATGATGCAGTGGCGGTCAGAATGATAGCAAGTATGTGGATAACAGGACCTGTTCGGACAGTTGTCAGTATAGAAGGGCCCGCACCATCTGGCAAGCAGTGTATCTAACGCTACCCATATTGCGGGTGTAGACAAGGGCCGAGTTTATAGCGTATGTTGACTTCATTATAGTGGTCCTGCAGTGAGGGTAGATAACCATATTGGATTACAGACGTTAGACAGGTGGTGCTCCAGTTGACTTACCCTGTGCAGATTGGTGAGTATCTGCTTACGGGTCGGCTGATGGACGATAACCGCCACACCAGTTTGGCTAAGCAAATCCTCATGCAGCCATTGATAGCAGAACAGGTAATTCTGCTGCTGCTGAACTGCTGACTCCAGCATATCCTTATTCCTCAATAGTTTCCTGTGTAAATAGATGGCAGTAAATAGGCTCAGCCAAACCCCAAAGCCGGATTTGCAAGCTATAGAATGCAGGTTCAGGCCTCACATCATGACAAGTCAGGTCATGAGAAACCTGCCTTCGGGCAGAATACCTCATTTGCATCTAAAATCCAATGCAGCCATTGCCAAAACTGTTGGTTTCTAGATTGGAGCTTTGAAAGCAGAACAACACATTTTCTTATTTTACCACCAACCTACTGTCCCACTTAATCACTGAGCTGGTTGGAAAACGAATAAGGCAGCGTAATTTGCAATGATAACAGTCTAGTGATAATGAATGCTCCTTCAGCACACAGGCCAATAATTAATCGCCTTGGGAGGAGCATGTCAACACATACTTTGAGTTATCTAGTCTTTTCCAGTCCTTCTCAAAGCTCGCAACTAGCGAATTGGGTAGCGAAAGCTGACCACTTGAACGCTGTTTCTGCGACACAAGCTTCTTATAAAGATCCTCAATGCTGACCTGTAGAATGGGACAGCAATGATGAATTACACAGTCTATGTAACAGTCTTCTGGTCCTACTCAGATAGAACTAACATATATTATGATGTCAGTACCCCCATTTTATTACTACCATGATGGGTATGGGTTAGGTGGTTTCGCAGCCCTAAATATGAAGGAAATGATAAGATCAGCTGTACATAGCCTTGGTAGTCAACAAAGCCTTGTTTCTCATTCTTTCACTTTTGGGAATAACTGGGCCTGTTCTAACACTTTCTATCGCTTTGTATACCTTAGAGGAGGCACCAAAGTCCCTCAGAGCAATCTCCTTCTCGATATCCACACCAAGCTGCTGGATAGAATCGCAGAGTAGAAAGCCGAGAGCCTGACTGGCCACGCCCAACAGCTGATGGTGCGCAAACTGTGCCACGAATCGTCTGATTGGCAGAGAGAGCGAGTCTCGGGGAGCAAGAATCCCATCTCCAATGTCTAAAACCGACAGAGAGCATGTGATGCGCTGGCAATGTCCACGCCAGAAGAAGCCAAAAATGAAGCCAAACGATAACAGGACAAGGACGAACGGGTCAACGGTACCTTCAAACAGACGCTGTTCAAGCAATATGTGCTCAAAGAGCACAGGCAGTGTGTTGGTAACTCTACGGTCTACAGACAGGGAGCAATCAGCCAATGGAGTCATAGTATTCGACTAATCAGCCAATGGCATTACAGTGTCCAAATAATCAAACAATGGTGAAATGGACTTTATGCAGAGTGTCGGAGAATCTTGAGCTATCAAACTGAGTGAGGATCTTGCTGGACGTAATAAGCGTGCACAGACTAAGAGTCAATGCCAATGCTCATAAATTTTATTTGTGATTCCCGTACGGCTTCTTCAATGATAACCAAGGTTTAAAGAATGGATTTCCAAAGTACTTACCCGTATAAGACTTGATGTAGGTTTCCGTGACTCTGAAGAACTCATTGATGGCCTGCAGCTTCTTGATGAAAAAAATATGGGCCAACACACTGCGAGTTCTCTCATTGAATTGGGTTTGCTGAAAAAGATCAATCTCAGAAAATCTGACAAACGAAAGAATCAGCAGGAAACAATGAAGGTTATGAACAGTGTGAGAGCTAGGGAGTGAAAGCTCTCCTTTCCTATTTCACTAAATGAGCTCACCTGTAGAGCACCCGCCTCGCGGACCACGTCCACTTTATTCCATGACTTTGGTGTCACCAGTTTGGTTAGAATGGCCATAGCGCGCTCGTACTCCTTCAATGTGTGCTTAAAGAGACCATCTAGGACCATGATGAGCATCTGGGCACCTGATCGAGGCTCCTGGGGGCTGTTCACTAACGGCTCGTAAGCGGCTCGCAACTCCGAGACAATAGACAAAATTGAGTCATCAGCGGACTGAAACATGGAAAAAGATATTATGTTGATGCATCATTGCGAGTCTGAGCAGCCCATATGGCTTACTTCCAGATTGTTTCCTGATATGCTGCCATCTGTACAGATCAACCTGAAGAAAAAAACAGGAACAAAACCTACTGCATTCACCAACCTTAGTGCCAAACATGATATCTCGCAGTGATCGTTTTAGATTGGAGGCTAGCTCAGATAGGTTATGCCTGCCGATGACATTATTTCTCAGGTTGTTGATTAGCACATGTATCCCCGTCTCCTTCTTTGACAAACACTTCATAACTTCAGGCAGGATTATCACCTGCACATTCTTCACCATCTCCTGCAGAGGAAAAACAATGAATAATCATTGCTGAGCCTGCCCTCGGTCAAACCAAGGGTTACACAGCTGCGAGCCTGCCCTCGGTCAAACCAAGGGTTACAATGCTGCAGTCAGTCTTAGGTTAACTTCATATACTGGTCGATCATTATACACCATTTTGATGGAGGACCCCATTCTCTAACACAACAGTCCATCATTGAGTCATAGATCCTGCCCTACAGTTCCACACTGCTTTCATGCAGAGGTCGGTTGTGCGCGGGCCCACATCTGTAGGTTATATAACAATCTTTCCAACAGTTGTGAAAATTCACGCTCTTTATGATTTTCAATGCACAATACCTGGCCATCACAGGTTGTTAAAGGGCGACTTAAGTGTTTAACATGCCCTTATATATTGATCTCTTACTGGAGACCTGTTATACACGCACATCAAGTGCATCGTATTGTGCAATCGGATTCCGTGTCAGAGGCTGCTAAGATTTTCAGACGAAATCTCACCTGACTCATCTAATGAGAGACATATATGGAGCATAACTTTCGAATGGGTGGTCTAATGGTGAAATGATTTCACAAGTGTCA
>Ga0224501_10003537_pt1 | contig 12304 bp, 9 predicted proteins | sample SF_Oct11_sed_USG_4_FD_169105 | JGI IMG/M metagenome (GOLD analysis project Ga0224501, IMG submission 169105) | Sediment microbial communities from San Francisco Bay, California, United States - SF_Oct11_sed_USGS_8_1 | ecosystem: Environmental > Aquatic > Marine > Sediment | place: USA... | reverse complement strand
TCCCCGACTTCCATGTCGAGGCCGAGTCCACCCGTGGCACCCACGTCCCAGGATTTGACGTCCGCGTCAACGCAATCCTCGGTGACGACGGCACCCGTGGCCGGCTCGAACTCCAGGCCACAACTGACCTTGAACGACACCGTGGGGCCACCCACCAGATAGAACACGGGCCCCTCCTCCGCGGGCATCTCCACCCTCAGGAAGATGGGAAGGTCGATGTAGTCGATCTTGGTGCGAAGCGTGCCCAGAATTTCGTCGACCTGCATCCCCTTCTGGGTATACCCCGCGCCGATGTCCAGCGCGACGTTGTCCGCGAGGGGAACGACGGCCGCCGCCCCGAAGGCGAAGCCCATCCGGTAGCCGACGTCGGTGGGTGCGTCATCGCCTCCCCACGTACCCCAGTTCATCCCGCCCCGGACCGCGAGGGACTGTCCCTGGAGTGGAACCGCGACGAGGGCCGCGATCGCAAGCAAAGGTAGGGTTCTCATGAGATCTCCTAGAGGAAGTGCGGGCAGGAGTTCTCGTCCAGCTATGTACACCGTGATCCGTGCCTGGGTCCTGAGACGTTCACCGCCCCCCGGACATGAGTTCCTCGATCTCGCGGACGCTCCGCGGAGCCGTCGCGGAGAGGTTCTCGTGCCCCTCCTCGGTCACCAGGATCATGTCCTCGATCATGATGGCGATGTCCAGCTCGGGGGCGTAGAGCTTGGGCTCCACCGTGAAGACCATCCCCGGCTCGAGGGGGGTGGAGTAGTCCCGCCCGTCGGTGGCTTCCAGCCCCACGTGGTGGCCGATGTCCCGCACTCCCAGCCCGGCGGTGGCGGTGTAGGTGGTGAGGCCTTCATCCCGGGCCAGGTAGTGGGTGGGCGAAGGCATGACGCCCCATACCCGGTCCGCTCCCCCCATGGCCTCGACGTCCTCCTTCTCCTCCAGTCCGTGCCGCCGAAACACCTCCGCCGCGGCCCGGATCACGTCCAGGATCGTCACCCCGGGGCGCACCTGCGCGATGGCCGCTTGCTGCGCTTCGAGCACGATCTCGTAGAGGCGGCGCTGCTCCGGCGTGAACCGCCCCGACACGGGAAAGGTCCTGCAGACGTCGGAGCCGTACATGGCCCACTCGGCCGCCCCGTAGTCGATGAAGACCAGGTCGCCCTCGCGCATGACCCGATTCACCGAGTTGTAGTTCTCCGAGCGGATGGTGAAGAGGGAGACGGCGTCGGGGCCGGACGCGACGATGGGCGGAAAGGACGCCCGGGGAGATCCCTCCCGCTTCCACGTCCACTCCATGATCCCGGCCACCTCAAGGTCGTTCATCCCCGGCTCGATCCGTCGCATGGCCTCCACCATCCCCGCGGCGCTGATGGCGGCGGAACGCCGGAGCGCCTGGATCTCCCAGCGGTCCTTCACCACCCGCATCCGCGCGATGGCCGGCGTGGCGTCGGCCAGGGCGGCGCCCGGGACGAGGCGCGCCACTTCGTCGCGGAACTGGCGACGCAGCGTGCGCGGTGCCTGCATCCCCGGAGGCGCGTACAGCCCTCCACCGTCGTCGGCGAAGTACACCGTGGACGCCGTCCCCACCATCTCCCGTAACCGGTCCACGAACTCCGCCAGCGCGAACGTCTCGCCGATCCCCGTGGCGGCCTCGGCCGCGTCACCCGGCTCCAGCCGCCGGATCAGCCGGTTCCACGCGGCATCCACCAGGCGGGCGTCCTGGTACGGATACTGGGCTCCGGCGAACTCGCGGTGGTCCGGAAGGAAGAGCGCCTCCCGGACGCGGCCTTCCCCGTCGGGGGCCATCACCAGGACGGCGTACGGCGACTCCACCCCGGTCAGGTAGAAGAAGTCGGGGTCCTGCCTCTTCTCGCCTCCGTGACGGATCATGTACTCCCCGGTCACCACCACCGGCGCTCCCAACCGATCCATGAGCCGGGCCCGGCGGCCTGCGTAGACCTCCGGCGGGAAGGCCACGTCGGACTGGGCGGACGCCGGCGCCGGTGCCCATCCCGAAGCCACCGCGAGCGCCCCTGCGATCCACCCCCGTCGCACGGAGAGGCTCCTCATCTCCTCAGTACCGCCAGCTGGAAAGATCCGCTCCCCGCGGGTGGGCCTCCATCATCCGCTGCACCATCCTCGGCGCGAACATCTGGATGTAGCGCAGGCGGCTGATGGCGTTGGGCTGGTCGTGATCCCCGTTCCAGCAGTGCTCGTCGCGGTCGCCGTAGTCCACCTCTCCGGCGTAGTACGGATTCGTGGTGGACTCGAGGAAGTCCTCCGCCAGATACACGGCGTCGTTGAGGTAGTAGTTGTCCATGTCCCCCACGTAGATGTTCAGCTTCCCGGCCAGCTTGGGCCCCAGCGTGGCCCAGTCGCGGCGAAGGATGTGCGTGAGGTCGTAGTTCTCCTTCCAGAATTCCGCCACCTCCGGATCGATCTCCCCCGTCACCTTGTCCCAGATCCGGCGCGGGTAGCCGTCCTCACCCACGGGGGAGTAGACGGCCTCCCAGATGTCCCACTGCTGGCCGGAGCGGCTCTTCGTGCCCAGGACCAGCTCCAGGTGGTTCGACTCCTCCAGGGTGCGGTCGACGTGGCCCAGGTAGTTCCTGTGGCCGGGGCGGGGCGTCCGCTTGAAGGGTTCGTCCAGGAAGTAGGCGTTGGCGTCCTCGTACAGATTCACCACGGTGTAGGCGCGGAAGTCGATGGGGTCGGGGCACGCCACGTAGGCTCCGTTGAAGTCGTCGGGATAGAAGACCTGTGCCGCCATGGCCTCCCACCCTCCCGTGGAACCGCCGTACGTGAAGCGCGCCCACCCCTCGCCGATCCCCCGGAAGCGCCGCTCGATCTCGGGGAGGAGCTCCCTCATGATGGCGTCGCCGTAGGGCCCGTTGTTCTCGGAGTTCACGGCGTAGGAGTCGTCGTAATAGGGCGTGGGGTGCTGGATCTCCACCACCAGGTGGCGCGGGAATCCGGGCGAGGTCCACTGCCGGTAGAGCTCGTGCTGGTACTCCTGCTGGACGTGGTTGTAGCAGTCCATGTCGAAGCGGGCGCTGTACTCGCACGGCTCCGACGTGTCCGGCGGATCGACCCGCATGGCGGAGAAGGACGAGGGGAAGTGCCCGTGGAAGATGGCCAGCGGATATCTCGCCTCGGGGTGCTCGTCGAAGCCGTCGGGGAGGAGGACCCAGGCGCCCAGGTACGTGTCCGTGCCCCAGAAGTCCGAGAGGAGTTGCGACCGGATGCGCACGTACTTGACCCACTCGGTCTCCAGGGTGGCCGGATCGGGGAGCGCCCCGACCTCCTCGTCCAGCGAGAGCGCCAGCCGATCACTCCCCCCCGCCCCGCCCACAGTGAACTCGGTGACGGCGCTAAGGAGATTCCCCGGCTTGCGCGCCCACTGCTGCCCTTCCCCGCGGTCGGGGGGGAGCTTCACGGTGTGGCCGTCGCCGCGATGGAACGTCTCGTACCGGTTGAGGATGGCCTGCGCCCGGTAGGTGCCCGGAGGGAGGTCCCCCAGCCGGCCCACGGGATACCCGAAGACGCTGTCGGTGAAGACCGCGGTCTCGCCGGGCGCCCATCCGTCCACGTCGATCCCGAACACCGGCTGGGCCCCGGGCCCGTCGGTGACGTGGAAGCGGGGCTCTCCTTCATCCCGCCGGGAGAGCACGAGGAGGAGCCGCCCGTCCAGCGCCTCGGGGCTGCGGGACTCCGGGAAGGTGACCTCCACGGTGATCCCGTCCCCGGCTCCACCACACCCCCACCACGGAAGGACGGCCACCGCGGCCAGGAGCAGGGGAACGATGCGAAGTCGGCGAGACGTCGGGTGCGCGGCCATGATGCCTCCGGGGATGGTGTGTCGCTGGCCCCGTCAGGGTACGCGCCGCCGCGGGTTCACGCCATGTCGGGGTGCCCGCCCCGGCCCTCTGGATCGGCGGACTGCTTCGTCTCCAGCAGCTTCCGGTCGAACGACTGGGTCTCCCTCAGCCGGTGGACCTCACCGGTGAGCGCCTCCACCTGCTCCCCGAGCTCCTGGATCTGCACCCGGAGCGCGGGGTCACCACCGACCAACGCGTGCTGGTTCTCGGCCCACTCCTTGAGAAGCGGGCGCAGCCCATAGCGCAGTGTGAGTACCGTGGTCACCCCGATGACGGGGACGAGCACGACGAGGATGCCGAAGACGGGAACGAGGAAGTCGAGGCCCATGGATCACTCCGTTCAGAGGTGGTTGGGTTTCCGTACGGTCCGGGCGGCCGCCGCGTTTCGCGGAAAAGGAACTCCGTCCGCGGTGTCGGGTGTCTTTGGCGGAGTCGCATCAACCCTCCCATTCGAGGTCCGCACATGTCCAGATCGTTCCGATTCCCGTCGTTCGCGGTGATGACCGTCATGGCCGCGTCCGCGTGCAGCCCCTCCTCGGGCGGCGAAGATGCCGCCGCCGATGTGGAAGCCGCCGGTCCCGTGGCCGAGGTCGCCCGGGTCTCCGTCCTCGAGCCCGCGAACGGCTCGGAAGTGGAGGGGCCCGACGTCCTCGTCCGGCTCTCCGCGGAAGGCGTCCAGATCGTTCCGGCCGGCGACATGACCCCCGGCACGGGACATCACCACCTCTACCTGGACGCAGACCTCGGTGAGGTGGGCGTGACCGTCCCGGCGGTCCCGGGCTCCATCGTCCACCTCGGCACGGGAGTGGGGGAATACACCTTCGAAGGCATCCAGCCCGGTGATCACCGCCTCATCGCCGTGGTGGCCGACGGGGCGCACATCCCCCTGGAGCCGTGGGTGGTGGATACCGTGACGTTCACCGTGAGGTGAGGCGGTATCGGGGCGGGGTGCGCATCCCCCCGCCCCGATCCTCCGGCCCCTACCTCACCCCCGCCGCCGTCGCCGGCATGATGTCCTCCCTCTGCCAGTAGAACGGCCCCGCCTTGCCCTGCCGGGGCCACACCTCGTCCAGCGTGTCGTCGTCGTAGAGCCGACCGTTCAGCATGACGCGATGGATGGCCGCGCTGTTGCGCAGGTCCTCCAGGGGATTGGCGTCGAGGATGAGGAGATCCGCCAGCTTCCCTTCCTCGATGGATCCCAGATCCTCGTCCAATCCCAGGGCATGGGCGCCCACGATGGTGGCGATGCGCAGCGCGTCGTGGGGCGTCACGTCGGGGCCCATTCCCATGGCCCACAGCTCCCAGTGATATCCCAGCCCCTGGAGCTGGCCGTGGGAGCCGACGCCCCCTCGCCCGCCTGCCTCCACCACGCGGTCCACGAAGTCTGCGATGAGGGGGAAGGGGTACTGGCTCTCGTGGAACCACCCGTTGGAACCCGCGCCGGTGGGTCCGGGCCTCCGGAGCGTGCGCTGCTGCACGTCCTCGAAGGGGGTGAAGTAGCGGAGCTTCTCATCTTCGAACACCCGCTCCCGCGAGTAGAAGTAGTTCTCCGCCCACGGGCCCCCGTAGGTGACGAGCATGGTGGGCGTGGTGGCCATCATGGACTCCGCCACGAGGCGCACGGCATCCTCGAAGAGGGGCATCCCGGGAAGGTTGTGCTCCGTCCCCGAGTACCCGTCCTGCGCCATGGTCAGGTTCCGCTCCAGGTCCAGGCTCCCCTCGGTGGTGGGCATGATCTCCAGCTCGCGGGCGGCCTGCACGATCCACTGGCGCTGCTGGCGGTTCCCCGCCCCGTACATCTTGATGGTCTTGGTGTCGTAGTACGATGCGTAGCGCCGCATGACGTCGCGGGTGTGCTCAAGGCTCTCCACGTTCTCGCTGGCGAAGATCCCCGGGCCGGTGGAGTAGATGCGCGGCCCCAGGGTTCGCCCGGAGCGCACCAGGTCTTCATAGGTGAGGACGTCGGTGGTGGCGGTCTGGGGATCCCGAGTGGTGGTGACGCCGAAGGCCAGGTTGGCGGCATACGACCAGGGCTGCGCCCGGTGGAACTCGTACGCGGCCCGCAGGTGGGCGTGGGTGTCCACGAACCCGGGGATGATCGTCTTCCCCGACACGTCCACGACGTCGGCCCCCGCGGGGATGGCCACCGAGCCGGCGGCGCCCACCGCCTCGATGCGGTTGTTCCGGATCACCACCACTCCGCTCTCGATGACCTCGTCGCCGTTCATCGTCACCACCCGGGCGCCGCGCAGCGCCAGGACGCCGGTGGGGATGTCGCGGGGGAAGGCCACCTCTACGCGGTGCTCTTCGGGGTGGTAGCGGTCGTCCTTCTTCCCGCCGGCTCCCGATACGCCCGTCCCGGCGTCGGCTCCCGCTCCGGCCGAATCGGCTGGAGGCGCCGCCGCCGAGTCCGCCGCCGCGCCACCCTCCCGGGCCTGCTCCCTCCGCGCCGCGGCCACGCTGTCCTCGAAGGCCTCGGCGGCATCGAGGTCGTACACCGCGTGAGCGTTCCCCACGGACCAGTGGACGCTCCGACCGTCGGCGCTCCAGGTGGGAAACTGTCCCCCGATGTCGGTGAGCTTCCGGGCCGGGAAGTCGGCTTTGTCGGGGTCGGCCACGCTCACCGTGGGGGTTTCCCCCCCCACATAGGGGACCGTGACCACGTACAGGTCGTTCACGACCTGCGCCAGCGCCTGGTCACCCCGGGGAGCCATGAGGATCGAAGACGCCATCTGCCCCTGCGTCCCCCCGGAAGCGCGGCGCCCCCGCACCTTCAGGTGCTCCTTCCGGTCCGTCCCGTCCCAGCGCATGGACACGAGCCCGTCGGAGGAGGAGTACGCCCAGATCCGCCCCGGGTCGTCGGTGAAGTGGAAGGAAGAGAGGTTTCCGGTGGGCATGATCAGCGTCACCTCTCCGCCGACCGCGGGGATCCACACCAGATCGGTGGGCTCGCCCAGGATCCCGCGGGCGATGGACTCCTCGTAGTCCCTTCCCGACGCCCGCTCGGCGAGGATGCGCGTTCCGTCGGGAGACCAGCGAGGCTCGCGGTACATCGCCGGTGTCGTGGTGAGACGCTCCGCCCGGCCCCGGCCGTCCGCCCGCACGCGGTAGAGATGCCCGCCCGCGGCGTCCGTCCACCCGGAGAAGGCGATCCAGCGCCCGTCCGGCGACCACGCAGGATGCTGCTGCACCACCGCCAGCGACCCGGCCAGCCGGGTGGGCGCTCCGCCCGGATAGTCCATCACGTACAGCTCGGAAAGCGCCGTGAACGCCAGGCGCGACCCGTCCGGAGAGGGGACGGCGCCGCGGATCTGCTTGGCGGTGAACGTCCCGGTATCCTCCACGCGGTAGGAGAAGTCCACCAGCGGTCCCATGGGGAGGTCCACCTCCACCCGGAAGGGCACGTCCACCGCAGCGCTCCCGTCCACGGGCACGCGCCAGATCTTCCCGCCGTACGACGCCACCACCTCACGGGAGTCGGGCGTGAAGCTCATCCCCGGGTAGACGTCGCGCTGCGCCGACGACTCCTGGTCGTCCCGCTGTACGGGCCACGCCAGCCAGCGCTCCTCCCCCGAAGCCAGGTCGCGGAGGCGGAGCCCGGTGTCGGCGATGTGCCGCGACGCGTACACGAGCCACCGTCCGTCGGGAGAGAGGGTGGGCCGCAGCCCCCCTCCCCACCGGTCGGTGCGCCCCGACACCTCGCCCGTGTCGCGGTCGTAGACGGCCACCTGGTAGAGGTTCAGCCCGTTGTTGTAGAGCGAGCCCTCCCGGCGGAACCCGCTGAACCAGATGTAGCGGTCGTCCGGCCCGAAGGCGGCGCCCACGGTCCGGAGGTTGGCCGGCTCGTCGATGAGCTGCGCGCCGCCGCCCCCCGTGCGGTGCCACATGTGGAGCTTGCTCCCCTTCGTGGCCACGACGTACTCGCCGTCGGGCGTCCACTCCGGGCTGACGTAGCTGTCGTGCTTCCCCTGGGTGATCTGCGTCGTGTCCGAGAGATCCGTGGCGATGATCCACAGGTTCTCGCCGCCGTCCCGGTCGGAGGTGAACACCACGTGCTTCCCGTCGGGGCTGAAGCGCGGCTGGGCGTCGAACCCCATCCCCCGGGTGAGGCGGGTGGCCGCCCCTCCGGTGATGGGCACGGTGAAGAGGTCGCCCAGGTGATCGAACACCAGCGTGCCTCCGTCGGGGCTCACGTCCACGCTCACCCACGAGCCCTCCGTGGCGGTGTAGCGGAGGTGCCGTCCCACCGCGAGGGGGAGGCCCTCCTGGTCGGGATCCTTCTCCTGGGCGCCGCCCTTCTCCTGCGCGGAGAGGGTGGCGGGGAGGATCAGGAGCACGGCGATGAGCCGGAACAGGTCACGGACGAGAGGCGGCATGATGAGGAAACTCCCGGTGGAAGCTACGAGCGCGGCGGAGCGGAGCCCGCCCCGACGAAGGCGGAACGAGCCGTCAAGTTGAGACGGAAACCCGGAATCGACCAGGGTCGCGCCATCCTCCGACCCCTTCCCGCTTGACACCGGGCCGGCCGGCCGGCCAGTTGTGGTCCTCATCGCGGGTCCGTGGACGCCCTCCCTTCCGGAGGGTGCGGCGCGCCCGCCCGGATCGTTGGGGAGAACCCTTGGTCATCTACGGTGTGGGTCTTCTGGCGGCTTGTTTCCTCGCGGGGATCTTCCTGGGCGATCTCCTGGGAGCGCTCATCGGGGTCCAGGCCAACGTGGGAGGCGTGGGGATCGCCATGCTCCTCCTCATCCTCTACTCCGACGCCCTGGTCAAGCGGGGCCGCCTCAAGGCGCCCACCCGCCAGGGCGTGATCTTCTGGAGCGCCATCTACATCCCCGTCATCGTCGCCATGGCGGCGAAACAGAACGTGGTGGCGGCCCTGAAGGGAGGGCCGGCCGCCTTCACGGCGGGGGCGCTGGCGGTGGTGGGATGCCTGGCCCTGGTCCCGGTGATCAGCCGCATCGGCGGCGCGGGAGAGCCCCTCCCCGAGGCCGGTGAGGAGGACGTCTGATGGAGATCATGGACACGCTGGCCAACGTGCTGGTGAAGAACGGGCTCATCACCGCCTTCGCCTTCGTGGGGATGGTGGTATGGCTCTCCTACCTCGTCTCCGACAAGCTCACCGCCGGGCGGATCCACGGCTCGGCCATCGCCATCTTCGTGGGGCTGGTCCTGGCGTGGGTGGGCGGGGTGGTCACGGAAGGGACCAACGGACTGGCCGACGTCACCGTGCTGAGCGGCGTGGGCGTCATGGGCGGCGCCATGCTGCGCGACTTCACCATCGTGGCCACAGCCTTCGGCGTGAACTTCGACGAGATCCGGCGGGCGGGGATCGGCGCGGTGATCTCCCTCCTGGTGGGCGTCCTGGGCTCCTTCGCCGTGGGCGCCGCGGTGGCCTACGCCTTCGGGTACACCGACGCGGTGAGCATGACCACCATCGGCGCCGGAGCCGCCACCTACATCGTCGGGCCGGTCACCGGGTCGGCCATCGGAGCCTCGTCGGAGGTGGTGGCGCTCTCCATCGCGGCGGGGTTGGTGAAGTCCATGATGGTCATGATCGGAACCCCCTTCGTGGCCAAGGCCATCGGGCTCGACAACGCCAAATCGGCCATGATCTTCGGCGGTCTCATGGGGACGACGTCGGGGGTGGCCGGCGGGCTGGCGGCCACGGACAAGCGGTTGGTTCCCTACGGCGCCATGACCGCCACCTTCTACACCGGGCTGGGATGCCTCCTGGGGCCGTCGGTGTTCTACTTCACCGTGCGGGCGCTGGTCGGGTAGGAGGAGGGCCCCGACCCGAGCCGACCACGGGGGAGCGCGACCATCCATGGCGCGCCCCCCTGGGTCTGCTCCCCGCGGGATCCCCTAGCGCGGCATCCATCCCAGGTGGAGGACGAGGGCCACGCCTCCGAAGGAGGAGCGCGGGTTCAGGTTCCCGAACGCCTGGATCCCGATCCCCATCACCTTCGACTGCAACGCCGCTTCGGCGAAGAGGGGGAGTCCGATGGTGACGCACCGGATCGCGGACCCGTCCGGGCACCCGTGGAACGTCACCGCCGCCGCCCCCGCCCCGATGGCGACGGACCCGAAGGAGTTGGCGGCGGACCGCCCGTACAAGAGGGCAAGCTCCGCAACCGAGTCATCGCTGCCACTGTCGGGGAAGCCCGTGAAGTCGAAGAGCCCGCCGGCTCGAATCGCCGCCCGGTGGGGTCCGCGCTGCCATACCGCGTTCACCGTGGGGCCGAAGCCCCCCCATTCCGTCGAGCCCCCCACGGCGAGACCCACCCCAAGCCAGATCCGCGTCGGTTCGGGAGCCTCCTGACCCACCAGCGGAGCCGCGGCCACGAACAGGGACAGCACAGGCAGCACCAGGAGACCGCGGGTGGCGGTGGCAAGATGAATCATGGCGTCGTGTCCTCGGTCCCAGACCCTCACGTGCTTCCATGCGGCACCTTGCGGCACGGAGGCGAACCGCACGGCCCACGTGGATGTCTCGCGCACCACGGGTCCCGACCGACCCGGGGAAGGCGTTCGATCGGGCACCGATGGGACACAGGGGCCTGACAGGTATCGACAGCCCGAGAAGTCCGCAAGCGTCCCTCCGGAGATACGCTCCGGCCATCCCGGCGCCGAGGTGGCCCCACGAGAACGGAACCAGACACCCGCACGCGTCACCCCTCGGCCCCATCCGCGGGCGCTTTCCACCTCGACGACAACCTCGAGAATTCGCCGCGACCCGTCCCCGTACATGACGCCGCACGGCCCTTCCGCGGCCCATCCCTCCTGCCCGCCGTGCCTGCGAATCCTCAAGTGTCCGCCTGCTACTGACGATTCTACACCCAAGACGACGGCAGTCCCGCTCACCGCGGGTCTCGCCGACCGCCCCATCAATGAAGCGCAAGAGGCACGACGGAACCGTGCCCCAAGGGTTGGAGCACGCCATGGACAAGGCATCACACCTCGCCGCAACGATCGCGACACTCGGACTCGTCCTGGCCACGCCCACGGCCGGACAACAGACGCGCATTCTGGAGTCCGTCGCCGCCGAGGTCGCGTACACGGGAGAGGTCATGACCAACGTCCGCGGCGGCGTCCGACGCGGAGCGCGATACCTCGACAACCTCGACGCCACTCTCGAGATGGACCTGGAACAGGCGTTCGGGTGGAGCGGAGCCACGATCTTCCTGTACGGGCTCGGGAACCATGGAGGGGAGCCGAGCGAACTCGTGGGAGAAGCGCAGACCGTGTCCAACATCGAGGCGCCGTCGGCTTGGCGCCTTTACGAGGCATGGATCGAGCAGTCCCTCGCGGGCGGGGTCGTATCGGTACGGGCCGGGTTGTACGATCTGAATTCCGAATTCGACGCCTTGGAGTCGTCGTCGCTGTTCATCAACAGCTCCCACGGAATCGGGCCGAATCTCTCACAGACGGGGAACAACGGCCCGTCCATATTTCCGTTGACCTCCTTGTCACTCCGCGTCCGGGTGGACATCTCGAACCGGGTTCACGCGCAGGCCGCGGTACTGGACGGTGTGCCCGGCGATCCCGACGATCCCACGTCCACCCGAATCCACCTGAGCCGGGAAGACGGCGCTTTGGTCGTGGGTGAGTTGGGCATCGACCTGGGTGACGAAGGTGACCCCGACGGCCGCATCGCCGTCGGCGCGTTCTACTACACCTCCGACTTCGAACACATCGACTCCGATCCCGCCGTCGTGGGAATGCACGGGGGGAACTCGGGCGCCTACGCACTCGCGGAACGCCGTGTGGAACACTCGGGCACCCGGGACACGTGGGCGTTCGTCCGCGGGGGGCGGACCGACCCCCACGTGAACCGCTTCACCTACTTCCTCGGCACCGGTGTGGTCTCGACCGGACTCATCGCGGCCCGTCCCGACGACAACGTCGGCCTGGGCGTGGCGATGGCGGTCAACGGGTCGGCTCACCGGGAGGCCACCATGGCCGCAGGAGCAACCGCGGACCGGGCAGAAACGGTCTTCGAACTCACATACCTGGCGTCGCTCCCGCGCGGGTTCTGGATTCAGCCGGACCTCCAGTACGTGATCAACCCCGACACGGACCCCTCCCGGGCCAACGCCCTGGTGATCGGTACGCGTGCCGGCTTCGCCTTCTAAAGAAAGGTCCCCGTCAGCCTGGTAGAGGATACGGAAATGGATATCATGAAAACGCTCGGAAACTTGAACATCCGCGGGAAGATCACCGCCGGTATGGTCACGGTGGCCGGGATGGTCGTGGTGGTGAGCCTGGTCGGCCTCTCCGCCGTGGGGAACATCTCCCGCGGGGAAGCGGCGGTCCGGGAGGCCACGCCCCTCGTGTCGGCGTCCCTGCGCATGCAGTACGCCGTGCAGGGTGACATGTGGCTCATCATGGAGTTTCTCGCTTCCGAGAATCAGGCCGAGCTCGACGAGTACTGG
>Ga0224501_10003536_pt1 | contig 12305 bp, 9 predicted proteins | sample SF_Oct11_sed_USG_4_FD_169105 | JGI IMG/M metagenome (GOLD analysis project Ga0224501, IMG submission 169105) | Sediment microbial communities from San Francisco Bay, California, United States - SF_Oct11_sed_USGS_8_1 | ecosystem: Environmental > Aquatic > Marine > Sediment | place: USA... | reverse complement strand
TCCACCAAGAATAATTTCCTCACCTTCAAACATCGCTACACCACACACTATAGTCTGTTACTTACAGAAGATAATCAGGCGCAGATTATAGATTGCCTGGTACAAGGTCTGACGCAACGACCAGTTCGTTCATTGCTGCTGGAACCGGTGGCGAACGATGACGCGGCTATCAATCGCCTGCGCACCAGACTTGAACAATCCGGATTTCAGTGTGCAGAATATTTCCGCTTTTATAACTGGATTTACCGCGTGCAGGGCCAGTCGTTTGCAGACTATATGGCTGCCCGCCCTGCCCGACTGCGTAATACGATCGCACGCAAACAACGAAAACTGGAACGAGAACACGGTTATGATATTCGTCTGTATAGTGGCGAGGACGTACCACCGGCCATGGCGGATTATTATGCAGCCTATACCGCCAGCTGGAAGGCAAATGAACAGTATGTCGGCTTTCTTGATGGTATAGTTACAAACCTGTCGTGCCCGGGTTGGTCGCGCCTTGGCGTGCTTTATGTCCGGGACCAGCCCATTGCAGCACAGCTGTGGTTTGTCGCTCACGGCAAGGCCAGTATTTTCAGACTGGCCTATGACGAAGCCTGGAAGCCGTATTCACCGGGCTCTATACTAACGAGCTATCTGATGGAATACGTGATTGATACCGACAGGGTTGAGGAGATCGACTTTCTCACTGGTAACGATGCTTACAAACAGGACTGGATGTCGGATCGGCGAGAACGCTACGCCCTGAGTTGCGTAAAAAATGGCGCTGCACAAAGCTGGCTGGAAAAATTTAGTCGTTCACTTAAGAACCTGTTGCCAAAATAATATCGAATCAATTTTTATTTAATGAGGAAATGTAATGAAACAATTCGTATTTGTTTATCTGGGGGGTAATCAACCTTCCAGCCCGGAAGAAGCGAGTAAACATTTTGAAAAATACATGGGCTGGTTATCATCACTTGGCGATGCTGTTGTGATCCCAACGATTCCTTTAAAAGATACCACGACGGTTAGCCCAGATGGCAAAGTAGAGTTGGGTGGTAGTAGCGCCATGTCCGGCTTTACTATTCTTAAGGCAGACTCAATGGAAGCCGCACTGTCGATTGCAAAAGAATGTCCGTTTCTTGAGATTGGCGGCTCTCTCGAAGTATCTGAAATGATGCAAATGTAGTAATTTAACAACAAACCTGATGGCTAATAATAAATTAAGGAAAAAAAATGACTCGTTCAATCAAACCTGAAGAGTTTATCAATTTAAAAGATAACACAGCCGCACTGCTCGATATTCGACGAGACGATGATTATAAAAGCTCTAATGAGATCGTCCCCGGAGCCGTCTGGTACGACCCAACAAAAATTGATGAATGGATGGACGCTGTACCCAAAGAGGGTCAGGTCGTTATTTATTGTGTTCGCGGTGGCGGTGTCAGCAACAGTGTCGTTGATCGACTACAAGCTGATGGGATTAATGCCCAGTTTATTGAAGGTGGCATTGAAGGACTGAAAGACGCTGGTGGTGAAGTCGTACAAAAATAACAATTTTGTTGCGATCAACTTCGAGCTTTTCTGACCAGGGATGGTGACACCTTCACAAAATTCAACTCAGTTTTAATTTTAAATTAAATAAGCAAACAATCATTACGTAAAAGTAACTTCTAATATTATTAATCATTAATATTTAATTGTAACAATATGTAAACCAGTTTGACCCTCCGATCGCATCAGAGTAGATTTGAATGGTTTCATACCACAAGGCTTGTCGGTTACTGTTGTGATACCGACAGGTACAGCTATATCCCTGTTAACCTAACAATTTATAAGGGGAGTAAATCATGTCTGAGAGTCAACAACGTGAGATGCACTGGCAAAAAACCCGTAGCCTCATGATTATCCACTTGTGTATCTGGTTCTTCTTTTCATTCGTCGTCCACTGGTTTGCTAAAGATCTGAACGCCATAAACTTTATTGGTTTTCCTTTAGGGTTTTATATGGCTGCTCAGGGTTCTTTGTTTGCTTTCGTCGTACAGCTTTTTATCTTCGTGAAGCAACAGGACAAGATTGACCGCGAATTCGGCATGGCCGAAGACGACAACGCATAAGGGGGCGCGATCATGAGCTTAAAACTTAAAGGCGATTTTATTGATAATCTGCCGAAGATCTATGGCCTCTATACTGGTGGCTTCCTGATCTTTGTATTACTGATGGCATTACTTGAAAAGAATGGTGTCGGTGCTGACACTATCGGTATTCTGTTCGTCGGTTTCACTATTGTTATTTACGCCGCCATCGGCTGGTTATCCAGAACCATGCAGGTGGATGCCTACTATGTCGCAGGACGACAGGTCCCACCCGTTTTTAATGGCATGGCAACGGCCGCTGACTGGATGTCCGGTGCTTCGTTTGTTGCCATGGCCGGTGGTATTTATATGGGTGGCCACGCCTATCTTGCCTTTGTTGTTGGCTGGACCGGCGGCTATGTTCTGGTTGCTGTTTTGATGGCACCTTACCTGCGTAAGTTTGGTTGTTATACCGTACCGGATTTTGTCGGCACACGTTATGGTGGCAACACCGCACGCCTGTTAGCCGTACTGGTGCTGGTGATTGCTTCCTTTACTTATGTGACCGCACAGATTAATGCAACGGGTACAATCGCCTCGCGTGCATTACAAATTCCATTTGAAATGGGAGTCTGGTTTGGTCTACTCGGTATTCTACTCTGCTCCATGCTCGGCGGCATGCGCGCGGTAACCTGGACCCAGGTCGCACAATACATTGTCTTGATCATCGCTTACATCGTGCCGGTGATATGGATGTCCAATAAACAGGGCTTCGGTATCATGCCACAGCTGGCTTATGGTGATGCCGTTGCTCGCATCACTGAACTGGAAGCGACTGTAGGTCTAGGTACACTGGCCAAGGTTGCCGCACCTGTCGACTTCCCGGGATTGAAGGCACTGGCTACCGCGCATAATGCGCCGGGTGATGGCATGGCGGCATGGAAGTTTGTCACACTGGCTGCGTGTATGATGCTGGGTACGGCTTCTTTGCCACATATCCTGATGCGTTACTTCACCACAAAGTCAGTCCGTGCTGCACGTAACTCGGTAGCATGGTCACTGTTCTTTATTTTCCTGCTGTATTTCACCGCACCCGCGCTGGCAACCTTTACCAAGTTGCAGATTCTGGATCCGAGTCTGGCGACCAGTATCATCGGTAAGTCGATCGAAAGCGTGATGGCGCTGGAATGGATACAGAAGTGGCATGAAGTGAAAATGGTCGCCATCGTCGATGCCAATCGCGACGGTATCCTGCAACTCAATGAGTTCTTTATGCGAGCGGATATTGTAGTACTGGCAACGCCGGAAATCGCAGGGCTACCCTATGTCATCTCGGGTCTGGTTGCTGCCGGTGGTATGGCGGCGGCCATGTCGACTGCCGACGGTTTGCTGCTGGCGATTGCCAATGCCCTGTCGCATGACCTGTACTACAAAGTGATCGATCCTAAGGCGGAAACCAAAAAACGTCTGATCGTCGCCCGTATACTGCTCATTGTAATTGGTGGTCTGGGTGCCTTTGTGGCCAGTATGAAGCTCACCGGTATCCTCGGTGCGGTGGCCTGGGCCTTCTGTTTCGCCATGTCCGGTCTGTTCTTCCCACTGGTGCTGGGCGTCTGGTGGAAACGGGCTAACCGTGCCGGGGCGATTGCCGGTATGGCTGTCGGTCTGGGTGTCGGCACCTGGTACCTGTATATGGTTAAATGGGGCGGCATGACGCCCTGGATTGGTCTGGATCACCTGCGCTTTGGTATTGTCGGTGCTTCAGCTAGTCTGATTGCCATGGTAGTGGTCTCCTTGATGACCAAGGAACCGGATGCTGAAACACAGGCCATGGTTGATGAAATCCGTATACCGAAAGGTGAAACGGTACTCGGTAGTCATTAAACTGAGCTAAAACAAACCGGGGCGCTAAATAAAATGGCGTCCCGGTTTTTTTATTGCTGCATATAACGTTAAAATCAAATCTATAATCAAACTGGCTGGATAATAACAATGACTGACGCCTTTCCCATCTGGGTTCTTGCTATCGACTATATTCTCGGTGTGGTGATGTGGACACTGGTTGGACGCTTTGGCATGCAACTATTTTTACCTAAAGAAAGTACTTTTTTCTTTTCACGCTTTTTTATTCGTGTAACCGATCCATTAATCAAATTATTCAAACCCATTACGCCAGCATTTCTAGTCGAGGCCATGGTGCCACTCTATGTTGCGTGGTTCTTTTATATTACACGCTTTTATCTTATGCCATGGCTACTCGGTTATTCAGTGATGGGGATGTTATCCTTCCCACTGGAAAGTGAAATAACTCAGGCAATACGTTACTTATTTGGTTCATCCGCCCCATAAACATCAGCTATGATGATGCTATGCAGCCCCCAAAACATACACCGCTGATTGCATTACCCACCCTGATCCTGGATCTTGAAACTACCGGACTAGATGTAAAAAATGATCGTGTTATACAGATAGGTGCCATTAGCACACAGGGCGCCAATCAACATTATTTAGCTGTTATTGATCAACTGATCAACCCCGGCATCGCCATCCCACAAAGTTCAACTGAAATTCATAATATCGATGATACCGATGTTGCTCGAGCGCCTTCATTCAAAGATGTTGCTACACACTTAATTGCACAAATGAAAAATCGTGTCATTATTGGTCATCATATTGCTTTTGATCTTGCCATTCTAAGACATGAGTTTGCGCGTAATAAACTGGTCTGGCATGAACCCCTCAGTCTTGATGTTGGTATGCTGGCTAGTGCGTTACAACCGAATTTACCTGATGTCTCACTCGAAACAGTCACGACTATGCTGGGTGTTCGTATTCGCAATCGACACAGTGCCATGGGTGATTGCAAAGCAGCAACAGAATGCTGGCAACACCTGCTGCCCCTCTTACAGAAAAAAAATATTCGCACCCTGGGTGAAGCCATCACACTGGCAAACAGTCGTCATGATTTAATTACCCGCCAGATTGAATCTGGCTGGACAGAAGTACCTGCAGGGCTGGTAAAAAAACAATCGAGCAATAGTAAACGCATTGATAGTTATGTGTATGAACACCGCCTTGCCGATGTAATGACTCAACCACCTGTATTTGTAAATCCCAAAGACAGTTTGCGTCAGGCGACGCAGACCATGAATACCCATAAACTGGGTAGTCTGCTTGTTGGCACTGCTGACAAACCGCCACTCGGTATTCTGACTGAACGCGATGTTCTAAAACAGGTGGCTGAAAACCAGCATGACCTGGACAACACGCCCATTGAGATCATCATGACCAGCCCGGTTGAATCTATGCATCAGGATGAACTGCTCTATCGTGCGCTGGGACGTATGGATCGACTCAACATCGCCCACCTGTGTGTACACAACGATGCCGGCTTACCAGTGGGCATCATCTCGCAACGTAACCTGCTGCAATATCGTGCGCGTGGGCCCAATATGCTCAGTGATGCCATGGATACGGCAAACAGTGTGCACGAACTGGCAAGTGCCTATGGACGTCTTACCGATGTCGCCCGCCAATTACTGGATGAAGAACTGGCTGGCGATGAAATCGCTCAACTAATCTCCACAGAGCTACAGGCTCTCACTCATCGTGCGACCGAGCTGGCACTGGCGCGCATGAAAGAACAGGGCAAAGGAGAACCACCTGCCGACTGGTGTGCACTGGTACTCGGTTCTGCAGGTCGTGGTGAAAGTCTACTCAGCGCCGATCAGGATAATGCCCTGATCCATACCGGCTGCGATGTTGATGATGACTGGTTTGCGCAGTTTGCTACTTACCTGTCCGAAATACTGGATCAGTCTGGCCTGGCTTTATGTAGCGGTGGCGTGATGGCAATAAATAAACAGTGGCGCGGAAATCTTGCTGACTGGAACCAGCAACTTTCAAACTGGATTCAACGAGCTCAGCCTGAAGACTTACTCAATGTCGATATTTTTTTCGATTTATTACCCGTAGCGGGACATCATTCACTGGCAAACGAACTACATCAACAGGCCGTTGCCCTTGCAGAAAAGAACCATCCCTTTATTAATTTACTGGCGCAATCAGTCCTGTCTGTTGCGCCTCAGTTTGGTTTTATGGGACGACTGAAGCTAAGCGAAGGGCGTATTGATTTAAAACGTCATGGTCTCTTACCGCTGGTCAGTTTTGCACGCACAGTTGCTCTGCGAATGGGGTCAAATTCAAGATCAACATCACAACGATTACGCGATGCGATTCAAGCCGGGCTTGTTGCAGAAAGTGATGCGGTGCGATTAATTGAGCTCGAAAAATTATTGCTGATGCTTATATTGAAACAACAAATAAAGGATCGCAAAGCAGGGCTCGCTGCAGGAACAAAAGTAGCAATTAAATTACTAGCAAAACGAGACCAAAAACATTTAAAACATGAGTTGCATCATCTGGATACCATGGTCAATCAGATATTCAGCTTTATTACACATTAAAGCTATAAATCCAGCACCTTCTCTACATCTAGAAATTTGCGCAAGTCCTGTCTGATCTCCTGCCAGCGAAAACGTACCGAGTTCAGCACAATATCTTCATCCATCTGTTTGTACTCATCGACCACAGGGGCCCACTCGACCAGAGCCGTGGGGCTATGTGAAAAGGCCTGCTCATCGTCTGTCACCGCGGACCAGTCGGTCATGGCAAGACGCTGTCGGACATGATCGGCGCTCTGTGAAAACTTTTCGCCCGCATCACTGGGTATACCCGTCTCTTGTAGAATTTCATCAAGCAACTGCTGCATGATCTCGACAATGTTGCCCTTGTCTGACTGTGGATGCCGTTGCAATAATCCACCCGCATAAACAGTCAGATCAGACAAACAGGCCAACCAGACCTGCCACTTGGCAATATTGATGGAGTTAACAAAGAAATCATCATCAAACAATTCTGGATAACGCATACCCGCGCGGGTACGCAAGTAACCATACAGCGATGTCTGTGCAACAAAACTGGCACGTGTCTGGATAAATTCTTTCAGTCCCGCTCGGTCGGTAATGGCTTGCTGGCGTCGTAGACGAGAAAAATTAAAATATTCTCGCAGCAGCGACCATAGTGCAGCCGGGTTGAGCAGGACATCAATGAGGCGTCGAGGCGTCGAGTCCATGATCTGATGTTATCAGTGTTGATTGTAACGACTTGAATCAGTCAAGGATTTATTGCCCTTTAGAGTAGCTATAGCAACAAACTCTTTTCCAGCTCATCAATGTCGGGAATGGCTGCTGGTTCGCCATTGACCAGCACGTGCTCTTTGATAAAACGGCCATTAGTATCACCGCTTGAGTTTGGAATAATATTTTTTTCCTGCACAACCTGAAGATGTGGAATACCCTGCGTCAGCATACCGATGTAGGGCAGCTTGGAATTACCATTGAGTGTATTCAGAATGGCGATTCGACTCCCCTTGCGTGCTCTGGTACTACTTTCTAACCCGGCGGCTATTTCAAAAGAGATGACTGGTACACGATAATCACGCCAGCCGATTCGGCCGATGACCCATTCTTGTGAATCATTGCCTGATTCTGGTTCCTGATAACCAATCACTTCTGCAATAGAGGCATTTGGTAAGAGTAGAATTTCATTGGTGATAGGGATCATCAGGCAATGGATGGTCGTCAAACGACCTTCCGGGAGCATGCCTTTACCTTTTAGATACGTAATGTCTGCCATTTATGTTTCCAGCTCTGTTGTCATCAGATGATCGTTCAGGTGTTTCGCCAGTATCTCTGGTGGTGCCGAATATTCTACTACACCCGTCGCTCTAACATTATCCGGCATACTGCTAATTACGCAACTAGCCGCATCCTGTGCCCAGATTTTTCCACCGTACTGGTGCATGACCTGACAGCCCTTTTTGCCGTCATCACACATGCCACTAAGAATAATCGCACCCGCCCGTTCTTTATAGCGCCTGGCAATAGTGCTCACAACCTGATCAATACAGGGTGTGTACGGACTTTCATATTCCAGCGGCGATAATTGTACCGCACCAATAGGATTGATACTGATCTCTTCTGTCACTGGAGCCAGTATGACCTGACCATGGTGGAGTACATGACCATCCACAGCGGGCAATACTTCAAAATCTGTCGCCTGATTGAGTTGCTCCGCCAGCAGGGTGACAAAGTTAGCCCCCAAATGTTGCACTAGAATAAAGGCAACGGGTAGGTCTTCGGGCAGGTTCTTGAGGAATTTTTTAATCGCCTCCGGACCACCCAGGGAAGAACCGATGACCCAGACATGTTTGGCCAGTTCGCCGTTGAGTCGTTTTTCAATATAACCGGCAGGGATTTCTTCAACCAGACTTTCATAACTGCGGTCAAACTGGGTTTTATCGGTTATGCCGCGGCCAGTGAGCGCTGCAATTTTGCGCATTAACTTACCATACCAGCGTGCCAGTACAGCGGGTTCGTTTAAAGTAAGTGCAGTGACATCATTAAACAGGATGGGAATGTCGATCTCTTCAATCAGGTCATCGACCAGCTGTTCATCGTGATCATCATCATGCATATCAAGCAACATGACGTCGACCTTCAGACGTTTGACCTTATCGATAAAGGCATGGCTGAGGGGATCATTAATCACTACGCTCAGGCCATTGGCCTCCATGGCCAGACGCAAGTAAGCACGCTGCGAATGCTTACTGGAAGCAATCGCGATATTAATATTATTGAATTCCTTTTTAGACATGTTCCAGTCGTTATTTAATACGTCAGATGAACGGGCTCACATTATGCCAAAATTAACCAAAACACATTCGGCCTGTTCACAAAAAAATAAACCGTCAGGTAGGCTGCAATAGTCCCTGAATATGTTCGAGTAACTCAGCTTCGTTGTAGGGTTTGCCCAGATAGAAATTCACACCGATAGACATAGCACGATCGCGGTGCTTCTGACCGGTACGAGACGTGATCATGATAATCGGAATGTGTTTTAACTGATCATCATTGCGAATATTCGTCGCCAGCTCAAAACCATCCATACGTGGCATCTCGACGTCGAGGAGAATCACATCAGGGTGCACTTCCTGCAATTGCGATAGCGCATCGACACCATCTTTCGCCGAAGTTGAACGATAGTCGTTGCGTTCCAGCAACCGGGTGGTCACTTTACGCACGGTAATCGAGTCATCCACCACCATAACCAGTGGCTTCTCAGCAACTGGCTGTTCAATAACAGCTTCAACAGGTTCAGCTGGATACAATTCAGCAGTCTGAGCAACACGACGAACGAGTACACCCAGGTCAATAATCAGCACGACACTACCGTCACCCATAATGGTGGCACCAGAAATACCCTGCATGGTACTCAGCTGTGCTCCGACGGGTTTGACCACGACTTCACGACTGCCAATCAGGTTATCAACCTGGATTGCCGCACGGAACTCACCACTGCGTACAATCAGTAAAGGTATTTTGCCACGGTCACGTGGAATATAGCGCTTGCTGATGCCCATGGTTTCCCCCAGATGGATGAAGGGGTAGTCCTGACCAACCCAGTGATAGACTGGATTCTCAGCGGCATAGATTTCTTCCAGTTGTGTGGTATCAACGCGTTCGACACCTTCAACACTCAATAATGGGATAGCATAGGTGTCTTCACTCACATTCACCATCAGCGCACGCGTCACGGACAGCGTCAGCGGCAGACTAACGGTAAACATCGTACCTACGCCCTGCTCGGTATTAATGTTTAGAATACCGCCAAGCTGTTTGATCTCACTATTAACCACATCCATACCTACGCCGCGACCAGAAATCTGGGTCACTTCATCGGCAGTACTAAAGCCGGATTCCATAATCATTTCCAGCAAGGTCTCTTTAGTGACATTCGCACCAGGCTTGATCATGCCCTTGGCAATTGCCTTGCTCTGAATCGCATCAAGATCAATACCCTGACCATCATCTGTCAGCTTGATGACAATATCGGCACCTTCACGACTAATGCTCAGATCAATCTGACCGGTTTCTTCTTTGCCGGTATTGCGGCGAGTTTCTGAATCTTCCAGACCATGGGCTACGGCATTACGCAGCATATGTTCGAGTGCCGGCAGCATGCGTTCAAGCACGGTACGATCCATTTCACTATCGGCACCATGTAGATGCAACTCGGCAAACTTACCAAGCTCTTCTGCAGTCTGACGAACAATACGACGCAGGCGACTGGTCTGGCTTGAGAAGGGCACCATGCGGGTACGCATCAGGCCTTCCTGCAGTTCGGTATTCACACGTGACTGCTGAACTAATAAGGTTTCTGACTCACGTGTCAGGTTACCCAGAATGCCACGTAAGCTATCAAGGTCATTCAAACTTTCCAGCATACCGCGAGAAAGTTGCTGCATCTGGGTAAAGCGGTCAAATTCAAGTGGATCAAAATCTTCCTGCGTAGCACTTAGTGATTCCTCGGCACGGTATTGAATCTGTGCTTCTGCTTCCATTTCAAATTTACGCAGCTGATCACGTAAACGACTGACGGTTTCATCAAGCTCGGTCAGGTTATATCGGAAGGCATTGGTCTGTTGCTCCATGCGTGAGCGATAAATACTTACCTCTCCAGCGAAATTAACCAGATTATCCAGCAGATCAGAACGCACGCGCACCAGCTCACGTTTTTCCTTTTTCTCTGGCATGGTCTGCTGCGGAGATGTGAGCTGTTGACTCTTAATTGGCTTCAGGCTGGTTAAGGGCACCACATTATCGGATGTCAGCGTTGGTACATTTTCTTCTGCAACAATAGGCTCGCTACTTTCAGCAACAGGCTCAAGCTGAATGTCTTCAACATCCATGAAAGAATCATCAGGGATGTGCTGAGCATGAATTGCTTCTTCCTCTTCCTCATCATCGAAAGAAACTTCATGTCCAATAATGCCCGCAACGACCGCAATCAGGTCTTTCGCAGGTGTCAGCTTCTGTCTGTTTTTTAGCTGATCCAGTAAATGCACCAGTCTATCCTGTGTGCGCAGCATGACATCATGAATCTCTTCACTGGGTTCAAGCTGTCCTTCAGCAATCGCAGTCAGCATCGATTCAATACTATGACTTAAATCACCAATCGCGGTCACACCCGCCATGCGTGCCCCACCTTTCAGGGTGTGCAATTGTCGCTGCAAGGCTTCAAGGTGATCGGCATTGGCCAAATCGTCACCCCAGCGATGCAGGACCTGATCGCTGTCTTCCAGAATTTCGCTACCTTCTTCAAGGAAGATTTCCAGCAGTTCATCGTCATAGCTGTCATCAGCCTGTAGGCTTTGTGATGAACTCTGACTAAGATCAAACTGACTACTTGGTTCATTACTGGTTTCAACCTGCAGCCTCTGCAGACCTGAATCAGTAGGTTCAATATTGACGAGACTCCCACCAAGTGAAACTTCCATATCCTGAATTCCCTGCAATAGATCATCATGTTCAGGAATCGGGATGCCAGGATTATCAAGCATATCAACAGTCTGTTGAACAAAGGACATGCTTTGCTCAACAAGTTCGAGCAACTCATCCGTAACATCATTGCTTTCAGCAGCAAACACATCGGCAACTTTTTCCAGTCGGCTGCATATTGATGCCAGTCCAGGCAAACCTGCTGTGCGTGAGCTGCCGGTTAAGGTATGCAATGCACGAATTAACTTTTGATTTGCGGATTTATCAGTGTCTGCACGCCAGTCATCTACATACTCTCTCAGCGCATTCAGGTGATTGGCCGCCTCTTTACGATAGATATCACGTAAGACTTCGTCTATATCGGGTATCGTCGGAGCGCTTTCCTTAAATGGAGTATCACCCTTATCAACTGGTGGCGCAGCTATTTCGATTGACGCATTAATGGGTGCACCCTGACTAATCGCATCTGCCTGTTCCATCAGATTGAAGATTTCCTGGCTTGCACCTTCACCTGTTTTAAACATATCAAACAGACTGGGTAGAGTCAGACGGGCCTGTTCCAGCAGATTGAAGATTGTTTGATCAGCTTCGATGGTATGGTCAATCACGCGGTTGAGCATATTCTCAAAGGCCCAGGCAAACTCACCCACTTCACTGGCACCGACGAGTCGACCACTTCCTTTTAAGGTATGGAATGAACGGCGCAATTCTTTCAGTATTGCCTCATCAGAGGGATCTGACTGCCATGCAGGCAAACGTACTGAAATATTACCAAACTCTTCTTCTGCTTCTTCAAGAAATATTTCGATAATTTCATTATCGATTTCCTCTGGCACATCTTTTTTCT
>Ga0224501_10003535_pt1 | contig 12307 bp, 7 predicted proteins | sample SF_Oct11_sed_USG_4_FD_169105 | JGI IMG/M metagenome (GOLD analysis project Ga0224501, IMG submission 169105) | Sediment microbial communities from San Francisco Bay, California, United States - SF_Oct11_sed_USGS_8_1 | ecosystem: Environmental > Aquatic > Marine > Sediment | place: USA... | reverse complement strand
TTAAAAAAATTGAAATCAGTGATCAGCCGTAACGCTGCAGAAGCATTAGCTTTGCTTGGCGCTGGTCAGAATCGGTGACAGATTTTTATTATGTATGCTACTGGTGAACATGGCCTAGCGCGTACAATCACATGCTGTTAGAAGAGGTGCCATGGCTAAGTGGTAGGAGGTCCCAGGTTAAAAGCACAGCTCAAGCTCAAGATTTTTTAATAACTCTCAGCAGGGAATGGGTAGCTGACTATCTTCAGAGCTGGGGAAGGTGAAGGTGGTGAGGAAGAGGAGTGGCGCACCCCACCTCATCTAATATATTGCCGGTACAAGTTGGCCCTCTAGCAGCCACCTCGCCATACGGCAATTGGCTATGGGAGCCACCTTTACCATTTTTACCCTTGTTCTTGATACCCCTTTTGGCAGATTGATCCTGATTACTATGATAACTCCGGTCAGTCAGTCAGTGAGTACCTTCGCAGATCCGCTATCACCATGGCTTCCTACCGGAGCAGTAACAATCTCAGGGTATGTTCGTGTGTTGTCACTTCACTTAGAACAGAATGTACCGTACACAGCCACACCGTTGAGTGAAATTTTGCACCAATAACTTAAACCAACCATGCAGCAGATCTATTTGTTTTATTTTGCTGGCTTCAATGACATAATCTTACATGACTGCTATCTTGCGTGTGAATATTTTAGCTTCCGTTTATATTCCACATGATTACCCCTGAACAAGGTCATGGAGTTTGCTCCCTGGTTAACAGGAATACTTTATTGGCACTCAGGAGCGAGTTAAGGTCGGATGCTCAAGCTTCCTGTCATGCACCACCATTGAGTTTTCTGGGATTCAAACCCTAGACTTGCTGCTCGCAAATCGTGTATTCTAACCACTAAGCTACAGGTTCACCTTTGAATGAAATCTCGCATCATTCATGTAACAAAACCCATCACCAAATCAATAGTAGTTTTATTTCACCATACTGGCTCGATGAAACATGTGATCTTATAATTACATGACTGCATGTCTTGTGTGTGAATACAATGGGCTTTTATTACTTGCAGCTCAGTATGTCAGCATATTTCGGAGAGTTGCTAATGAAGGATTCGGGGAAATATTACTTTGAATTTGATGTTGGGTCATTTTATCCCAATTGGGGTCAGATCTGTTTCGTTGTCTCTAGAGAGAAAGAAGAACTTCAAGTTATCATTAGTGAGTAAGATATTTCTACATGCCATACAAAAGTCACTTATTCTGTTCGTACAAAGCTTTGCTGGTCCAGGGGGCTCCCAAATGTGGCTTGTGGCGCGATTCATTTCAGAGGTTAGCACTATTTGTGACACTCTACCTTACTTACTACTATACTTCCTGTACCGGTCTCCCTGTACCATATTCCTTCTACCGTACTCCATGTACTGTACTACTTGTACCGTACCCATGTACTGTACTACCTGTACTGCAAAGGGAGTACGGTAGGAGTATGGTACAGGAAGACCAGTTTAGGAAGTACAGTAGTAACTAAGGTAGTATGTTATAAATGGAACAAAGTATTCCCTGTGCCATACTACATGTACCTTACTCCCTCTACCGTACTCCCTGTACTGTACTACCCAGACCGTACTCGCTGTACCTTACACTCCTTACTCCCTACACTGTGCTACCTGTAACATAGTCCCTCTACCGTACTCCCTGTACTGTACTACCCAGACCGTACTCGCTGTACCTTACTCTGTATCCTACTTCTTGTACTGTACTGCCTGCAACGTGTACTTCCTGTAGATATGTTGTAGATGATGTGATGATCAAAACCTCTTCCATCGGTCGCAATCATGTTTTGGGGGCTGGTGCCTACATAGCCATAGGAAATGACCATGACTCGTATACCGGAGGCTATTTCTCACGGAGTAATAGTTTTTTTGGCAGAATAAGGTAACCTATCAATAACTGTCAAATCCATCTATCTTTATGATTATTTTGGTTCCCGGTCTATCTCGCATACAGTAGTAGGGTAAAAGTTGTTCCCATAGTGGTCATCGGAGATGTGATTGCTAAAGAGCTAACTTGTACCGGTAATGGTGTAACTGAGGTGCAGGGTTTGTAAAAAAGTATTTTTCAGGCGCACTTTGGTGCAGCGAAGCTGAAAATTCCGATTACGTGAGTGCACCTATTGAAATAACATAATAATATTAAATATAATTGAAATAATTTATACATTGATAGCAACGTAAATATGTGGAATTACACTATCACAGCGGAGCGTAATTTACAAGGAAATGTGTTCAGCACAGAAGATCATAAAACAAGTGTCCAGTGCAACGTCATGATAAGCAAAGAGGAGGTAGTACCTAACGCGGGTAAGTAATAATGATTAAGCTATATACAGACATATATAAATCTATGAATACCTTTGATATATCAAAGTTCATTCGGGCCGCTGGCTTAGTGGATAATGGATTGGGTTGGATTGGTTCCTGGTTCAATTTCCAGGTTGTACAAAAATCTTGTCTTTCCCTACCTCCTCATTGGATTCGAATTCTGACAATAATTATGCAGGAGTTTCTCCCATAGAGGTACCTCCTCTATGGGCATGCGGGTGCAAACAGAAAGCCCCCTAATAACGCACCCTGGGAAAGGTTGAGTCAAAAATTTAGTAGGCCAATCTCTACACCGCTCCTGACGCCTGATCTGCCATGCAGATAAGATGAAGATGGGAAGCTAATCAGAGGGACTTGGCCGGTATAATTCCCTTTGCTGTATAATGCTGAGTGATGGGCTTAGTGCTGAAAAACTGGTTTAGACCTTGAATATTTCTTATACACGCACGCACCACGCATGCACCACGCATGCACCACGCACGCACGCACGCACGCACGCACACACACGTAGGTGAACCAATCATAGCGTAGCTCCCAGACACTGTCTTTGTTGTAGATGCCAAGTTATTATGCTAGGTTATTAGAGGTGTTAGGTTTAGCATACAGTCCTCCTTGTGTACACCATTATAAAGATAAGAAAATAAATGACTCTTACTATCTACAGGGGCTTGGTCTGTGTATAACTTTGAAGGGCAGACCTCAGTCGAAGTCTGTGTAGTGGAATACCCATGGGCGTTTCAGAAGACAATCACAGATCTGACCCTGGTGGTGTGGCTAAAATATTCCGTACCAGGTGCTATCTCTTCTGATGTCCTTCCATTTGTATCTGTTTCTAATATCGACTCCTATGGCGCAATAGAGTAAGTATGGCCACCATGTGTACATCCCATTATTCTCAGTTAAGAAATTCTTTTCTGGTCTTCAATTTGGATCCAAAAATCACTTTTTATTTTAATGGTTCATGTAAACATAATAGGTCATTGATTTCAATAGGAATGGAATAGCTTGGTTATACAAAAGTGTTGTGAGCATGAGCGCTTCACGCAATTCCTACTTCTTACTTCGCCAGAACAAACTTCAGACTTTGACTAAATATTGCATTAAATAATAAAGAAATAAATACGGATATAAAACATAAATAATAGTAAAGCGGTATAGCTCAGTGGTAATGGCACTGGGCTTACAATCGTGAGAGGCTCCGATGGGCCACCATTGTAAGTATTAGCTCCTCACATTTATCCAAGCTAATTTACCGCATCAACAACCCTCAGGCTAACGAGGACCATTAAACAGGATGGCCAAAGGCTCTAGTGATTTACGAACTTAAAAAAAGCTTTGAAGTTTTATAATTTAGTTGTCTAATTGCTACCCGCCCAAATTGTGTTGATAGATTTGGTGAAGCATTGAATAACGGTCAGACATACACATACGCCAAGATTCTTAACAATGCGGTCTTCTGTCATGGAGGAAGAGATCGGAGTGAGGAGCAATGGCAACGAATGATGTTCACTCGAACGAACAGCGGCCAGTGGCAAATTTTTCAAGGTGGTGTTTATTTATTTAATCGCTCAGTTGGTCAATTGGTCAGTTAGTTAGTCTCAGTCTATTCAGCTGCAGATGGAAGCTATGTCTCTTACATGCACACTGTTCAGCGATGTTCACTAGTAATTTTGGATTTTATTTTAAAGGTGAGGCACTTGTTTGTGAAGGAGAAGGGTTAAGTGTTGGCTACTTGATTAATGGTGGCATACTGACAGTCGGTGGATCCCAAAACAAATTCTATGGATCAGTGCAATATTCCCACAGTGACTTTATTACAGGTAACAAGAAAACATTTGACTGCACCTAAAACTGTTCTTTAGACTGAAGTTCTGTTTAGTCAAGATTACTACACGGTTGTCAAAGATCCACCTCGTTTAAGAGTAACCGCGAATTTTCGGAGGGTGGCGTGTCAACAAATAGCCTATAGGTTGACTGATCCTCAACCTCCCAGGACCATCTGTTCAGTTTTGAAGCTCGATCATGCTTTGCACTGAATTAGTAGGGGCTCTGGTGATAGAGTGAAGATGACCCTGGGCATAGTCTTGCTAGCCGGCTATGTCAACTCTGCCTCGCTTGCAACTTTGTTGCTATGGTTTAATTGGAATAATTACACCTGGCCTTTGCTTTACTGAGGGGACATAAAACATGTTTAAGACAATCTGGTCAGGCTCGGTGCTGGTTACCCGCATAGTTTGAATGTATAGACCTGTTGGGCTAGTGGAGATAACTTCTTGTATCTGTCTTGCATGCAGGTGTGGAAATTTGGGATTATGTGCTTCCTACCATGTCTGATCTTCCTTGTGGATCACCAGGAAATATTATGTCATGGGCTAGTATGACACTCGAAACAAAATACGGAGTCTCTGTTTCTAATGAGCAAGTATGCGTGGAAGGTTTGTATTATTATGTATTATGGTATACTTTAAATCAGGGTTACCCAGCCTTTTTAGGACTGTGGCCACTTTCGAAAAATTACCTAATAGCTGAGGCCGCATATCAACTGCGTCTCAGCAGAGTCAGTTACTGCAGGTATTAAAACAATCTATAGGAGGTGTTTGAGGATTTGTAAGATTTACAACAGGTTTGCATCCTTTATTAATGGCGCTCTTGTAATTTCTCTTTTCAGAGATCAGTAGAGAATGTCGTCCATGGAAAATGTGTAACAAAAGAGAGACACAAGTTACAAATGGAAATGTTATTCGGGAGATAATGGCGAACAAGCATGAGTGAGTCTTATATCGCTCTCTCTTTTGAAGCATGTGCATCACACAGATCATCCCTAGTGTATCTGGGACCCTCAATGCAATCATTCTGCTGTTAGTGCCGTGTCCAGCATGCTATCATAGATTTTTAATCAAAGCAAAATATGGATGTTTTGAAATGTGTACAAAATAATTAAATACATATTTAATTCTCAGGGATGATGAATAAAAAATGAACATCTATTTCTGGCAAACCTTTTTAGTGTACAAGAGGGCTTATATGCCAGGCGCCAGACAGTTTAAATGGTATCAGACAAATCTATAGAGACAGGAATAGGCATTCAAAAATATGTCATAGTAGTTCGACTTTCAATTTTACTACAAATACTCAATTTGATACGAAATCATCTTTTCTTAGTTGCGTTTTACAAACGTGAGTCATTACTTTGTCAGAAATAACATTGATGTGGCAAATAGATTGCATTACATTTTGAGTTGTGATTGTAGATGTCTGCGCAAGTGCGCATCTCTCTCAGACTGTGAGGCTGTACAGTATCAGTCAAATAATAAATGTTTACTGATGAGGCATATCCAAGAAGCAAGCTTCACTCCATCACAGGGAACCTCACTTTACTCATCTGTATTCTGCCCATAGTATGCAATCGAGTCATACCTGTGATATTTACCTGTAGTAGCTACCTGCGGTATTACCTGCAGCTACCTACTTGTGATACTTACCGGCAATATTTACTTGCTGTATCTACTGGAAGGACCTACTTGCGGTACCTACCCGCTGTACTTACCTGCAGTACCTACAAACATTTTTTGCAGCTGAGTTACCAACAAATACCAAAGCTAGTAAAGGAAACCACCTATCAAATTAAATAATAAAACTATTCTGTTTAGCATGACAACCTCAACTATTGCAAAGTTTCTCATAATAGTGAATAATATTTATTATTTCACCATATAATAGTAATAAACTTTCTTTGGTATCAGTAACCCTTAGGGTAGTTTATGAATTACTTAAATAATATATTATATGCTTAGTGTTCAAACTGAAATATACGCTTGGACGGATTGGGAAACCGAATGCCCTGAACAAAGCAGGCCCTGTCGCCTATTACCGCTCGTTAATGTTCTTAACGAATGTTTCAAAATTGAAGGCTGCCAGGCAATCACAGTACAGCTTCAGAACAGCGCAACTCAAATGAGTACAAGTGAAGAAAAGGTGTGCTCTCAACACGTTAAATCACAAAATATATAAAAGCTTCAAGATTTTATAGCTATGATGCTACATGGGATGGATTTGTCTGTCAATCGAAGATGGCTACTGGCAGCATGGAACTATGAGCTATGATCTCTTCTCTGGTAGTATCAGATAGGCAGGATTTATACTTCATCAAGCTGGCATAGCAGCGCCACACCTCTCATCACCCAGAAGTCATGGTTGTTTGTTGAAGGCAGCTGAATAGCAGTCACGTAGTTAGTACTGTGACCAGTGCTGGAGAGGGTACCTGCCCGAGCAGAGGTTCGGTAGAGAGGACAAGCGTAACATCCCTCTTCACTGAGAGTTACCTGTGAACGCATGTCTGATCTCCTCTGTAACACAACCAATTACAGTCAATTTATGGGGTGGTATTGTAAACACTATGGCAGATGACTTGGCAATGGCAACAGTCTGGGTTAGCTTGTGTTTTTTGTCAGATGAAATTTTTAGTTGGAGCCCTGCCAAAGGGTTGGCCGCCTATAGGCTGACCTGAGTACACAAAACTGAATGATCGATCTTATCCCAAAACCACTGGCAAAGCCGTAGCCAAAAAAGCTGCTTGTACAAAAGCAGACTCTCCCGAGATGTTGCAAGAGCCACAGATATAAACGGATTTAGTGACAATCAGTACTGGCCGAATTTTACCTGAGTGGGTTGCAAAACCAGTTCAGGCAGCCTGGAGAATCGATGCCCTGGCCGTGAATCAGCCAAACATTTGGCAACTGTATCCCAACGGCCGCCATCCAGATAGAGCCCAAATATCAAAATACCATCGACATCGCATCTCTGACCCTGGAAAAATATATCCTCATTACAACAGCGGTACAGCCATCCACTCGACAGTGACAGTGGTACAGCCCTTCACTCGACAGCGACAGCAGTACAGCTCTTCTCTCCACAGAAACAGTGGTACAGCCCTTCACTCGACAGCAACAAAGGTGCAGCTCTCCATGCGACAGCAACAGTGCTACAGGCCTGCACTAGGCAGCGATAGTGGAAATACTCTATATAACAGGCATCGATATGAATATATGGGTTGGAAATCAGTGCCCAGTACAAGCCCGAACCCGCGGACGGTCCAAGATTGTTACTCCATCATCAAAATGGAACAGTTTCATTGTACTCACTGCAAATTTTGTAAAAAGGGTAGACAACTTCATAAAACAAATGGGTGTTGTCTGCTCGTAATATAGTTATAGAAATTCCTGCGTAGTTTACTTCAACCATAAAATTCTGTGACTTCTATTGATGGAGGATCCCAATTGCTTGACCTTGAAATTGGCATTCTTCGATCCATATTCATATCAATGGTAAGAAGTAACATACGGTAATAATATTCCCCTTTGACTCGCTAATTGAATGAACTCTATTTATCACACTGGCCCAGCCCAAGGCACCCCATGAAGGTGGGTGAGGTGATGCTTATGAATATGCATGTACTGTAAATGGGTTATTATTCTACAGCTTTTGATTGGGAACTTGTTACAGAATTATGTATGTACCTGAAAGGCAATCTTCTTGATGTCCATTTGTAGTTTGACGTCTTCCAGTTGTGCCTCACTGTCTATCTGGCTATTAGGTTGTACCAAGAAGTCAAAACTCAGAGTGTCGATGGATATAGAATGCTGGCGTGCAAAGTTCTGCATGACCGCGGTAAGGAACCCTGCAGATAGTCAGATGTGTACACTCACTTGATTAATGGATAATGGTCATCTGTTCACTGTTGTCAAATATCCATCTTTCCCTTCTCGTCAAGAGTAACCCGAATTCTCGACAAGTGAGTGGTGATGTGTAAACAAATGGCCTCACTTGACTGACCCCTAACCTCCCAGGACCATCCATTCAGTTTTGCAGCTATGGTTCAAACTGAATTAACGGATGCCCTGGTACAGGGTGAGTTGGCCGGGCAAGTCGGCTTACACTAAGAACTCCCCACGTACACAGCTGTTATCTGGCGTGCCCCCATACCCAGTAATGAGTGAGTATCTACTACTATATTTGATCAAAAACTTTGATTCGAAACGATTCAGATTCCTACTGCTTATGCTTAGATTCAACTCATACTGATTTTCTGCCTTCTCTTCCTTCAATTTGCTTCAGATTCAAGGTTCATTTGCTAGGATTCTTCCAAAGTAGCAAGCCGGATCGGAATTGATTTGTAGCAATACTAGAACCAGTTATTATTCAGATAACAGACAATAAAGTTTGTCATCGAGTACTGCTTCACTGTGGTAGTGGGGCGAACCAATAGGTTAGTGAACAACGTGTTGGGCCTTGGATGTTGCGTTCCAGGTTAGATTCCCAGCCCGGCTCTCCGGACAAAAACTTTGTCTTTTGCGACACCCTCAGCGGTTTCGGATTGAGAAGAAAGCTCTCCTTTCTTTACGATGGGGCACGCGGGTGCTCCCAGAAAAGCCCCTAGAGACGTACCCTGGGAAACGCTGAATCAAAGACTCAGTAGGCTAGTTTCTGCACCACTCCTGACAGCTATTCTGTCATGAAGATAAAAAAAGACTATGGAAGTTTCTGAGCCGGTCAGTTGATCTATCACACAATTTCTTCGGGATATCGCGTGCGGTGATATGGGTTCCAGACTATAGTTATCCCCTACCCATAATAGGCCACATGTTAAAGCCTTAGCTTTGAGTAAGAAGCATCATTCAAGTGCGTTGTGTTATTTATTAGAATTGTTTTGGTAGCCTAGCTCGACACATGCCCTGTTCTATGCTTCGTCATTGAATAAAGTAGTGAGCCATTCAAAAACTCTATATCTATACCATACGGACCTTAAGGGGCCAACGACAATAGAGTTACAAATCACAAAAATTCCCAGCAGCGATAGCCAAACTGTCACAAGATGAGGATATTGTGAGTTACCAACCTTGAGGAAAGAAGAATGAGGAGAGCCAGAAGCTACGGGGATGCTCAGACTTGTATGCGAGAGTTTCTACTGGTGGCGGAGCCTCCTTCCCACCCTTGTCCTTTGCCTGTCGAAGCAGAATACAATTACTTGGCTGTCATTGTAGAAAAAGATAGTGAGAAATATTGATGTGGTACAGGGATTCCGGGAAGCGCTGTGGCTGAACGCTTGCCACTGGTGCTGAAAGTCCTGGGTTCAAAACGACTTGTGCGTGGAATTTTTCACAATCTCTCTCTATTCATCCAATAGGAAATGGGTACCTGGCTCTCTTTAGAGTTGGGGAAGGTGAAAGTGGTGAGGAATAGTTAACCCATGGCTGGTGCAATTTGGTTCTTTAACAGCCACATCCCTACTCGGTCATTTGGCTTTTGTTAGAGATTCGGGCACATTGTGAGATCTTGTGTTGGCCGCTAATGGGTGTTAGGTGAGGTTGAGGGGTTGTGTTCCTCAATTTCCTACGCAAACTGACCGGGTGAAACGGTATATAATAAAAGGATGATATCATGAGAAATTTATAGGTCCCTTCTTTATAGGGGATTTTCACCATTGTGATGAGTGGCAGGTTGCACCACAGCAATAATGAGGGCATATTTCTATACAGCCAAAGGTGTGATGTGATGGTATGTTGATCTTTGGGTTCCATACAAATGGCGGCCATTGGGAGACAGTTTCTGGATGCGAGATGCCCCTAGTTTTATTTTTAGTCTGTGTGCCGCTACCGCTCTAGTTGGATTCTAAATGTAACCTTCTCCGTGGGGCCTACAGGAGACGATCATGAAACTCGGCGGTTTACATGATGGTGCTATCCTTGTAACGAGTTAAGTTATTCTTATGGTCGGTCATGATAGCTGAGTGGGAGAAGGCATGAATCTGTCCTCTCAGTGGCCGGGGTTCGCTCCCCGGATATGGCACAGTATTCCAAGGGATTTTTCCCTGGCTGATCACACTCTGCCAACCTACCTTAGCCAGTGTCACAAAAATGGCTGAATCTCCCCTCAATGGCACCACACAACCTGTGGACATTGCGGAGGAAGACCGAAGTCTAGCCGTGGGCAGATAATGGCTGATAAAAATATATATGAGAAGCTATTGACAACTCACCTTGGAGTCATAGGAGTATTTCTTGTACTCCATCTCTACATGCATTGCCACCTGATTGGCCCATAGCGATAGGAATAGCACTCTTTGTCCGAGATCATTTACCCAGGCTCCCAGAGGCTTCAAGGACTCATAGGCCATTCTCTGAAAGGAGTACCATCATAACAGTGTATAGGAGTTCAAGGTAAAGGTGTTGCCATAGCAACTGGCTGTGCGGGGCAGTGGTTGTTAGTGAGCCAATTTATACTGACAACCGTGTAATTGAGGTGGGTTCAAATCCCATTCGAGGTGGGGTTTCGTTGTGAGTGTGAGCTCCTCACATAATTCCTAGCTCCTATCGTTCCAACAAGCCTCCGGCTTAGGAGCCCCATTAAATAGGACAGCCAAGTATACGTCGAGAAAAATGAAAGAAAAATGCAAATTCGGTCAGCTTTGACTGAACCCAGGTGTACCTTCCATGTGGTTGGCACTCTTTGTTCAAGAATTGAATTGTAGATATCATCCAGTGTTTCAGACATGATTATTTCTCCTTTTACAGCTCTACACAGCTGGGTCAGTGTTTTATTTATTGTTCGGAGAAGTCTATTCATTCGGTCTATCTCCTGTCGCAGATAGGTGACCAGAGCAGACCGATAGATTTTGGCAGTGAGAAAGTCTACAACAAGACAGACGTCTATAAAAACCAAGTTCGAGGATAGCCAGCTCTTCCATGAGAGACTGTCATCCTTAGAACCATGGTAGTCATCGGGGTTTTCAATCGCTGTCTTGACAGCAACAATTTGTTTTAATGTGATCTGAAATCCGAAAGATAATACTAAGCAACTGTGCATGGTTATAGTTAGTCAGCCACTGAGAAGAGTAACAATTTCATAGATGTGTTTATGTTAAGCCATCCTTCCCAACTGGCCCGATGACTCATCTGCTCTGTCAGGCGACTCAGTCACCAGTTTCCAGGTTTCACCCCCTTTCCTCCTGTCTTCCAAGTTAAATTTTAATTACTTTATACCCATGACCATGTTGATCATTGGGGGAGGTGGACCTGAGACAGTAGAAGCTGTATTGCTTCGTATTCCGCATATCGTTTCAATGGGCTTGTGATAACCTGACGGTGCTCTTCTCTTTTCACAGTGTGTGTGATCAGCCAGGAAATAAAACCCAGGAAATATGGTCGGGAATTGAACTCGGGTCATCGTGGGAACAGATAGTGAGATACACTCATTCTCCCACTGAGCTATTATGACTTATTGACAACTGGTGTGGATAATCGTTAACGACAAACCTGGCAGGGTGATTTCCTCTTTACTTTTTGTGACTGCTTGCTCCATTCTCATAAGTGAACTGAATGTGAATAGTCGCTTGGGAGGCTGCACCCCTGAGGCCAGCATTGGTGGATTCAAAATAGCCTCTTCATCCTCAACCACACTGGGAATGTTACGAAGCATCTCATTGGTCGCTTCCACTACTACCTCAGTGCTGGTCTTGACAGCTGGGCTGCAGAAGAAATAGGTTTGTCAGTGATCAGTCCAGGATGTTCATTAGTAGTTCCTGCAGCCTAAATCTTTCATTCAGTTATTAATTCAGATTTTGTTCACATTGATATGAAAGGCTAACAATTGCTAGGCTTATACGCAAATGTTCGTTGACGAATCCTTAGTCAGCGATCAACTTTATCGATGCGAAAAGTGTGTATGTAGCCACGGTGAATGATTGTCGCTAACCAATTGACACAACTTAAAAGTTCGAGGAGACCTCTTGGATAACAGAGGGGACCTCTTGGATAGCTGAGGAGACCTCTTGGATAGCCGAGGAGACCTCTTGGATAGCCGAGGGGACCTCTTGGATAGCTGAGGAGACCTCTTGGATAGCCGAGGAGACCTCTTGGATAGCCGAGGAGACCGCTTGGATAGC
>Ga0224501_10003534_pt1 | contig 12311 bp, 6 predicted proteins | sample SF_Oct11_sed_USG_4_FD_169105 | JGI IMG/M metagenome (GOLD analysis project Ga0224501, IMG submission 169105) | Sediment microbial communities from San Francisco Bay, California, United States - SF_Oct11_sed_USGS_8_1 | ecosystem: Environmental > Aquatic > Marine > Sediment | place: USA... | reverse complement strand
CACCGAGCTTTCCCACTATCTCTTTTCGCATTTACAGGTGACGCTAATGGAGTGTAGTTTAATGCCAGCCTATCCCATAATGCTCTAGCCACCGAGCTCTCCCACTATCCCATATCGTTCTAGCCACCGACCTCTCTCACTATCCCTTTTCGCATTTACAGGTGACGCTAATGGAGTGTAGTTTAATGCCAGCCTATCCCATAATGTTTTTCGGCGGTAAGCTCGCGGAAAGGATAGAAGGAGATGGGGAATACATTCCTAAATATGAAGCGATAGCTGTAGATGAATGGATTGTTTTTAGCTGCGATCGGGCCACAGCCCAACTCGTTAAGGTCAGTCTACTGCGCGATGGCGTTAATTTAATTATTAATGTATCTATTTTAGTTTTCCGTTATTAATCTGTAAGCTTTTAGCAATGAATAACTGAGACTGTAGGCTAATGTAGGAGATATACAATGGCGGTGAAGCCAGTGTCACAAGAATAACCAATGCGCAAACTTTAATAAACTATATGCAACTGTGTGACAAAATCAATACATTTCTGAATTGATTTGTGAAAAAGCTGCGATAATGGTTAAACCAATTGGGTGGATCCATCTATGAACAGTATTTTATGTGAATAATCCTTCGGGGTTTGCATGAAAACTCGACACGAGCTCCCCTAGCGTGTCATTCCTATTGAAGTATGGGCTGCGCTATGACTGCTGTATTTTTTTATAGAAATTGCGAACGGAATTAGACGAGGTTTTGGAGAGACGAATCTGTCGACCCGGGGTCACGCAATGGACCCATACCAGCAAGGAAGGTGCAATCCTCCAAGCTATCATTAAACTGATTACAAAAGAACAAGATGCGTGCACCGACCAATGGATCGACAGCATCTAGTTATTGATTCTTTACGCACTCGACGTAATAATGGTGAATGAAATAGATAAAATGTTTTATTATTGATTTAGAATAAAATTACTGAACATTAAAATTAGATGGCACATTGTTTAAAAATCACTGAGAGTTATCGAGTCTGCGGCGTCTGTTTTGTCGACGTATTCGTGCGTTTATTCTATCGGGTTTAGACGCTGCAATCTCAAGGAGATGCTCCTCTGACAGACCGATGATAGCATTGTTTAGTCCTGAAATATCATCGACAAATCCATATTGAGTAAGAGTGAAGCGACGGTTAGGGGAAGGTGAGCTGTCTGCACTCCTCACCACTCGCGGTGGGTCAGGACAAGCAGCACCCACTGGTGCCCCTCTCTGAGGTAATGAGTATTCATTGGTAGAACGTCTATGATGATGAGCCGCAGTATGAGGTAATGCTCTACACCTCTGCACCGATTTAGGCACGTTCACGATATTGGTAGGTACAGTACCAGTTCCCTCACTGGGTATGCCAGTCATGTCATTGGGAATATCATTAAATATTTTAATAGTGTCACTGCTGAAGGAGGTCTTGCTGCTGCTAGTCGTATCCGCTGTTGTTTGTGACAGGTCAGGAATGGATGCGCCCACACCACAGGTCCGCTGAGGTATACCTGCCCGTAACCCTGAGCCAGTATCATTGCCTGCCCATAACCCTGGCCCAGTATAATTGCCTGCCCGTAACCCTGGGCCAGTATCATTGCCTGCCTGTAACCCTGGGCCAGTATCATTGCCTGCCCGTAACCCTGGGCCAGTATCATCACCTGCCTGTAACCCTGGGCAAGTATCATTGCCTAAACCGAGATCCACTTTTAGGCCTGTTTTGTCCGTGTACGGCGACGTTGTTGTATCTGTCAGCGATCTTGAGGCGGTAGAGGACCACTGCTGCTGTGTGGTTGCGGTCCGCGATGGTGATCTCGTCATGGATTTAGGCATAGCTGTGACTGAACGCGACGATATATCATTCATGCTGTTGAGAGGTGTGAGCAAGCAGGCAGAGTTCACTACTCCATCACTGTCTGTAATTAATTAAAACTAATATAGATACAGCGCTGGCTGGCCAGATACTCTGTATATCATTAATAATTAACCAATAGTCAACAATCTGTGGCTGAGTTTGGCCGGGCACATCAGACCAAATCATATACCGGAACCATTGGGAATGATGACCAATATTCAGCAGGAAAATATTGGCCTTTAACTCAACACAAAACTCATTGAAATAGACACTTCAACTCGTGGGATGAAGTTAAAGTACCAGCAGTTAGGAATGAATAAAATCCAATCTAAACCACACAGTCAAACGGAACGCTTACATTTGGAGAACGTGATCCTAAAACAGTTACTACCTCATAGTGTGACTAATTTTTTCTCTCAAATGACAACCTCACTGTTAGAGTGAAACCGCCGGGTTAGATACTTGTTTTTTCGCCGGTTACGGCTTAGCATGGAGCACCGCACAGTTACAGCTTAGCATGGAGCACCGCGTGCGGGTCAGTATTAATGCTCCACCTCATGGTGAGTGAGGCTTGTCTTTGAGCTAGGATAAGGATGTGAAAAGTTCACACTCACAACGAGACACTGCACTGACCGAGATTTGAACTCAGACTCTCATGGTTGCATGATCAGCACTTTGACAGTGAGATATCCTGTGAGACGAGTAGGTCATAGCCGATCTTGCAATACCCACACGCATCCCGCGTCATTATAATCAGTAATGGCAGCAGAATGAACTCTTGTGGTACTCACTTTGAGCGATTGTGATAGATGAATAAGCGGGCGGAGCTTCCTCCGGGCTGTACGGAGGCGGAGCTCCGAGCCTCTCGTATGTGATACCGATATTAACATCATCATACTCCGTGGAATACGCCACCGTGGTGTCTGCCTGACTCCGACCCTGTAAACCTGTAATGAGCCGTCATTAATCAAATGCAACTCCTGTGTGAATGTTAACATCTTTTTGATGCGTTTACAGTGAAAGATACATCAAGACGCTATAGAACTTTAGGCATTACTGAGACATGATCTTTAGCCACGGTGCTAACGGATGAGGGATACACACACCTCTAGGTCAAGAGGCCGCTATATAGTTACATATCACTCAGGTCATCTTTAGCCTAGACGAGCGTGGTGGCATCAAAGCATTCCTCTAAGAGCCACGTCAGAATAGAGATAGCCGAGTTCACTAGGCTACAACATCGACTTCAAGGTCAACAGGGAATTTTATAATTCCCTGCCTTGACATAAAGAAGTCGGATAATAACTCGCTGAATATTTATAAACACACAATGCCATGTGCCACCTGACAGCTTTCAGCCAGAGGAGTCATGCCATCCTGTCACTTTGTTGATTCGCCGTGACGGATGTCGACTTACCGTGACGGATGCTGACGAAAAACCGATGTCTACGAAGTTTATGCATGAAGAAAAGAGTAGCGATCACCGCAAGAAGGCAAGCTGTGATACTAACAGCTAGACGAATTCCGGCCACACTAAACACATTCTCTGCAATAAAAAGTGGACTCAATACAGAACCAATGCTAATAAGCCTCACCCGCTCCGTGCAATTTTTGTTACCGCACTTCTCCATTCTCGTACTACCGCGGGATTACGAACTCTAAAACCACGTGCGCAACAAGTGGACTGACCATTTTGCTCAAAGCCAAGATGAAACGGCATCATCTCTCCCCATTTACACATGTTGTTGCATTCCAGTCGGATTGCAAAACAGAGCACAGTGTACAAGCCATAGGGGAGGATAACTCTATTGTACAAGCCCATGGATATGGAAATATTGGGCACAATTATCGTATATAGATCGTGCAGCTCTGCTGCGAATAATTAGCTGCAAACATGGATTTTCTATAGGCATTAACAAGTCACCAACTTAGCAGCCAAAGTTTTTCCATAAATAACCCAATGAAGGAAATCGCTTCAGTTTTATGATGATAACATGGCTGCCAATAACCCAGTGGTATGGGTTAGATAGGAAGTTCGGCACGCCCTGCCCTATATTCAGATAAAATATCTCTCATCGGCTAAATACACAGGTCGCGCGATGATCCCATATATATCACTACACCACTAAGGTTTACTCTGGCGAAATTAGGTCATCTACTAGAGCAGGTCAAGGTCATGGATGTACAAAATAAGCAACCAATGTCAGCGGCTATGAAAACAATGACAACACCCAAACTGGGTGCCAACGCGGGGATACCAGAATAGCTGAATAGCTAGAGCGCTTGGCTGAAGATTGAAAGACGCGGAGAGTAAGTCTTAATTATTCGGAGCGACCACTGTGAGAATTAGCTCCTCACATAATTCCTTACAATAAGAAAATGCATATACTTCCATATAAAAAATCTGAAAACCTCGGTTTTAATCAACGGGGAACAGTTTAAACAGACAAGCCTAGCGCAACTCCAATTGAAGACCCATTTCAGACCAAATTACTGCTATATACCAAGGAAATTACACAAAGATTCCTCAACGAGCTATGTTGATAATACAGCAACAGATATTATGCTCAACATTGTATGATAGTGGGGTAGCTCAATGGACGGATACTAAGCTCAAATCCTAGTCACACTGAGCTCCCACTGTGAGGAATAAGGTCCTTTCATAATTCCTAGCTCCTACACCTCCAACAAGCCTCAGGCTTAGGATGACCATGAAATAGGAAGGCCAAAGCCCCAGAGCGGAATAATAAAAAATGCTACTTAGTCTAAACCCGAGGCAGCTGTTATTTATATTATATCTAAGCTACAGGCGCTCACTGATGTGGTACAATAAATGCTACATTGATAGTTGGACATTAGAAGCCCAGTCTATGTCCTAGAATTAAAGTATAGAAATAGCACACTTGTGAGAACCTGGGTTCCAATATCTGCCATGACCAACATCCGCTGAGGGTATGAGGTCCTCACATTAATCCTTACTCAAAAACAAACATCCGTGGTGCTCTATGCTAAGCCGTAACTGGTGCAAAGATGAGAATGAAACTCGGCAGCTTCATTACAACAGTGAAAAGAAAAGGAGAGAAAACACGGTTAGTGTCATACCTCTGTCTACGACCTGGTATTGAGAATTATCTCGCTGAGAGGAGATCAGTGAAAAGTTTAAAGGCTCTCCGCCCTCTTTAAGACCGAACACAGCGTAATCCAGACGTGATCCCATTCCTTTACTAATTGTCCATAATCTTCCGAGTGACCGGCGTGGCAAAAGACATTCGATAATCCCACAGTTGAGTTTTACTCATGATAATGTCGGCTGTCTGTCCGTTCGTTGCTTATAGTAAAGATTACATGTATCAGATCAATCAGCGACTCCAACATGTATTCTGTTTAATAGAAGGCTGGATAATGTAACCCAAGTGGCCATGTGTCAGGTCCAAGTGTATATCAATATCGAGTGCTGCCTAGCCTCACTCAGAACCTGCCCTAGTCTGTGCACACAGGGCCCACAATGAGAAAAATCATTCTACTGTAGTTTACCGACGTGTCGCGTAGAGCACTGTAGCAAAGTACATTGTTGTTTAGTACACTGTAGTGTCGCATACTGTAGTGTAGTATTCTGTAGTGTTGTATGGTAGGGTGTAGTAAGGTTGAGGAAGATGTAGTGTAGCAAAGTGTAGTGTTGTGGGTGAGATGTAGTATAGTGTAGTTTAGTGTGATGTAGTATAGCGTATAGCATAGTGTAGTATAGTTAAGTGTAGTGAGATGTAGTATAGTGTATAGTGTAGTAAAGTGTAGTTTAGTGTAGTTTAATGTGATGTAGTATAGTGTGTAGTGTAGTATAGAGTAGTGCATAGTGTAGTAAAGTGTATAGTATAGTGTATAGTGTAGTGTATAGTGTAATGAGGTGCAGTGTTGGAAATGGTTAGATTGGAAATTTGACTAAAAAAAACCCGTGCGGACAATCTCGGTTTGGCATTTAAATTTAAAAGGAATAAACACGAAATTTGTATGAGGATCGCCCGAGAGCCAAACAGACAAAGACAGAGAAAAATACTCATGAGGTGGTTGTAGCTTGCTAGGCATCTCTTAGTTTTTACAATATGAAAAATGGCTAAAAACCCATCGGCTCAGGGACAATCTTCACCTTTTTTTTTATATGAAAATGGCTCGTTCTGGTGTCTCAATTGATTAACATATACAAGCCTTTTAACTCTCAAAACAGCTCTCTTCATTCATATCCCAACCAGTTCGAGGGTTTGTAGAGATTAGCCTACTGAGTCTTTGACTCAGCGTTTCCCAGAGTGCGTCATTAGGAGACTTTCTGCTTGCACCCGCGTGCCCATGTAGAGAAGATAACTCTGTGGGTGGGCCTCCTTTAACGTCGGGATTCGAAACCGAAGAGGGTGTAGGGTGTAGCGAAAGGCAAAGTTTTTGCCCGAAGTGGGAATTGAACCAAGGACCCCCGGTCCAAGGCCCAGTAACCTACCCACTAAACTATCGGTTCACCCCTGCAAAACAGCCCTCTCACGATTAATGACTACAATCCGATCTATCTCCAATCCAAGCGGGAATTACACCGCGTTATTTGCAATCAATGGGCCAATCAGCTGGTAACCTACTGATTGCAATCATATGGCAAATGCCGCGAATGCAAGGGCCAACTTACAGGGCAAGCATAATGCTTGACAGTCTGCAAAAACGATGGAACAGAATCTGAAACCGTGATCCTAGTTTTGGCTGGGAAGGTTAATACTCATATCGGCAATGTAGAAATGAGTTGCACGGCGGCCTACTCAATCAACAATGATTTAACCTGTCAATGTACTCATATTTTACCAGTAATAACTTATTAATATTTAATAAGCCGAGTTCTTTTTGGAGGGAATTATACAAATAACTCTAATTGCCATAAATTATATTACAAATCGAACACACACAACAAATACCGTAGTATTTTTCGTGTCTCCTCGACAGAACAGGTGTTAGGAGTGGTGCGGATATTAGCCTACTGAATTTACTTGACTCAGCATTTCCGAGGCAGGAGCTTTAAGGAGACTTTCTGCTTACCCACATTGGCCTCATAGAAAGGATAACTCCAATTCTATGATACGGCTACATATCAAAGCCAACAGCACGCTTGCTGCTACTTCAATTATTTGTATCTGCATAAATGATTCTAAACTGCAGCGTAAAAGTACCCGGTGACACAAAACCGCCAATTATAATGGTTAATCGCATGCACTCAGTATGGAGGAACGTATGAGGACGGAGTCCCAGAGTATCTTTGAGGCAGAAGGATGCTGGATGATCAGCGTTCCCCACCGCAGTGGCTCCTCAGACACAAAGTCCAATTTTCAAACGTGTAAGCCCTTTTCCTTCAACTCAATTGGCAAAACATAACAGCACAACTGTACCACAATTAATTATGCCATGGTCTGTACTGCACTGTATATCCAATCCATAAAGGTGCATTCGGACTAGACGGATTATCCGGTCGATGGGGCTTACCGATCGAATTGCTCATCGGTAGCGGCCAATCGGTAGGATTTGAACTCTTTGGTGATCAGCCAAAACCTGACGATGATCCGTATAGTTTTAGTCAATCAAAATCAAGCAAATGCAGTGACCAATAATCTGTGACTTGGCTAGAACTAATCATCGCAAACCCTTTATCTTACCGCATTTCCGGGGCGTCGTAACAAAGAACAGTCGTAGTCACGGAATAACGTAGTAATTTAGAGACGTCAAACCGGAAACGCGGTACTCCGCACAGACGACCTACCGTGATCCAATTGGTCAGTGTTTGACCAATTGTAACGCAGATAAACTACGATGTAAAAGTCTGTGGAAAGACAATCGGGTCATCGCAACGACTTGTTTTCTACTCAGAATCAGTAAGCCATACCGACCGGATAATCGGTCTAGTCTGAATGCACTTTAATAGTCCCCCCCACCTCAAATGCTACATTTTCTGTAACCGCTGCAGGCACCGGCAGTAAACCCCCCCTTCCCAGATGGTGTGTCAATACAATAGACTGATTGTAACCATACTTCGTCAGCTTCGGATCCCATAGAGATACCTTCTCTATGGTGCATGCGGGTGCAAGCAGAAAGTCTCCTAATGAAGCACCATGGGATCACCGAGTCAAAGACTCAGTAGGCCAGTTTCTACACCACTCCAGACAACTGTTTCGTCATGGAGACACGAGGAAGAAAAACCATATTTTGTGTCCGAATGCCTGATAGCTGAGAGATGATAACTCCTAACACTCACCGCCATGTTGATCAGGACAAGTGAATCCGCAGCATGTCCCTTTAGTATAAACAGGATTCATACAAGACGGAGCCCTGTAATCACCGAACAAACGTTTAACACTGACTGATGTCGAGAGGCAACAAAGTATGGATGGGACAATGGAATACCTGAGTGATAAGCGTGCAGGTGGCATGTTATACTGCCTGTGCCCACGCTCTCACTAGGTTACTGGGATACCTCAGTGGAAGTGCGCTGAGCTCGCAATGGTGAGAAACTTGGTTTGAATCCCGGACACTACGGGTTCCTGTTGTGAGTGTGAGCCCCTAACATCATTCCTAGCTCCAAACAAAAACAAGCCCTACTATGTGGTGGAGCATAGATACTTCCTGTGTGTGGTGCTCCGCCTCACTATGGGTATGACTATAAGAGTGGGTGGACGCTTTGATAAACTCTCTGAATGCTCTCAGGACACTCAATAAGACCGGAGATTCAGTTTTTAGGGTGACAGTGCCTCAACTTTGGAACAGTTTCACTCATGATCTAGTTTACTCAATTTTCAAACTTTTTTTGTTTTTGTGTTACCGGTGGTTTTGGCCTGGACATCAACTGGCCACTATTTCTGCCATCAGCTTTTGTTTGACGGAATATAATCTCACATTTCCAAGGACTTTGGTGTGAAAATTAAAATCTCTGGGTAAAATCGAATTGAAAGTCAGATGACTGTAAGCAAGGACGCAATGTCACATGGTCATCGCACAAAGGGAAGTAGGTCAAGTGATGGGCCGGTGAGCCGAATCAGCAGACTTCTTCGATAAGGATGAGGCACAGGGGATTACTATATGGGATAAAACGTGTAGGAGCTAGGAATTATGTGAGGAGCTCATGTTAACAATGATCACTCATAGTGGACACTCAGCATGACTTAAACCCAGGATCTTTTGATCTTGAGTCAAGCCAGTGAGCTATCCCGCTATCCCAAAAATTTGCAGTAAGCTAAACATTATAAATATTGTACAAACTAAGTATGATTGTTGTACTTACACACATGAGGCGCTAAGGCAGCGTCCACGTTCTCCATCATAACACCAACAGCGCTGGCAAAAATCATCCTCGTATGGGAAGAATGGATCTCCGTGAGCGATAGATGCCCCTGACCAATCGGTACAGTTCCTGAATGATGACTTACCAGGCCCTATAATACAATGAAATCATGCCAAGACTACTGATTACTGAGTACCAACAGGGACTGAACCACTGGAAATTGATGAGAGTTATTTATCAATCATTCAAAAAACAAACAAAACCCGTCCATATCAAACTCAGCAGTCAAACTGAGTCATTGGCAAAAGAAGCTATCTGGCCATTTGGCTAGGTCTAATACCAATGGTGACTAGAAATAGAAGTCATTATGACTAAAGTTGTAAAACTAAAACTATTGATACACTCACTGACTGAGTGAAACTCTTCCTAACTCGAACTAGTACCTACTGCTAGTGAGGGGTGACCGCTCATGACGTCCGTGATTTGTCGGCTTCAATGGTGGCCCATACACTGATACTCACTGACTATGAGTATGACCGTCAGCACTCCGTTGGACTTCTTAACTCGGGCTGGGACAAGCAGTACATTTAAAAAACTTAATGTATTGTAATGCAATGTGTACTATGACTATGAGTATGTACTGTCACTATCACTATGTTACTGTTACTGTTAGTATGTAGCCGTATGCCGTGCAAAATCACAAGAACTTTGATGATACGCCTATGGGTTACAGCCCAGAGAATGCAAAAAAGACAAACCAAACTCAGAGCCACGTTCACCAATGACCAATGTTACCGCTAGGCTACGAGTACGGCACACATTGTCTCATCACACAACTTCACAATGGTTGTGCGGCTTGTGAGTTGTGGTGTGAATTTCGGTTGATCGAAACAAACCAACATCTCTGGGGCGATATATCAATTATCCACGATATACTTGCGCTCCAAATTAAACGAACAATATAGCTGATTCTTATTGACTACTTTATCGTTGGTCTGACAGCATATATTCACCTGGTATATCAGTTGTTGTGGATTTCGTGTGAGCATTCATAGCCAGGTACATAAACTTGTCAACTACTGGTCGCCATTCTAGTAAACACACAGATACTAGCCCGCGAAGCTCGTATTACCTCTATTCTATGGGATAGTGTGACCGTTACGCCAAAAACACGGGGCTCTGTTCTTTGCGCTCTTCTGTGCTGAAGATTGTAATAACAACTACCAGTTGGCTTCCGGTTTATGTTTGCGTGCTGCTGCGTGCTGCTACCGCTAGCCGACCAGTTGTTCGAAGGGCACACTACCCCGTCTGCACTGGTGAATCCGCTCTACTATCCGCATCTTTTTACCCTGATTGAACTAAAACACCGATTATAGCCTCTATTTTTTCTTGTTAAAGGATGTACTATTAATCGCTCACCCAGGCAGTCAGTAGACGAGTGCAGTAGTCAGTGAGTGTGACTGACTGACCGAGTGACTGAGGTGAGGTCAGTGATTCAGTTCACCTCACTCCTCAGTCAGTCACTGACTTTAGTCTTTACTTGTGCTTGGTGACCCACAATCACTCAGTCACTTATGAGTTATCGACTGACTGAGGACAGAGGTGTCACCTCAGTCAGTCACTGACAGAGGTGACGCTCCTCAGTCCTCAGTCAGTCAATAAGACTTAAGTGAATAACTCTAGTCTAGACTCTAGTCATAAGTCGATTAATTAACTGACTGACTGACAACTGACTCAACGACTGAGTGAGTTTCTACATGGCACAGTGATTCAACTGTGCACTGCACAAGTAACACACTACTAACAGTAACAGTTACAACACTGAACAGGAGCACTACGAACTTACTAAACTAACTCAGTAACTGACTAACACTAACACTAACAGTAAGTGTAATACTGACTGACACTTACAGTTACACAAGACAGTCAGTGACTGAGTGTTTGAGTCCCACACTGGCTGTGACACTGCCAACCCATCTGCATTAGCTAACTCGATGAACCGGTCAGTGTGTCACTGTGTTAGTGTGTAGTTCATCCTTTTGCAGTAACATAGCCTGTAATTTGTCGAGGTGACATGATCCTGTCTGATGCCAATCTTTCATATAGATACTGAGATAGTGTCTGTATATTTGAATAAAATATTTACTGCTTTCCATTTACAGGACAGGTGGAGCCATGCTGGGACCAGTTCTTAGAAGGCAGTTATCCACAGCATCATGCCTACGGAAGCGACTACCCGGAGCTGAGGATGTGAAGAATGTGGGAGCTATGCTAAAAAATGAGCTACTTGATGGCAGGCTGGAGAATTACCTGCCATGCCCTCGTCAGACTGATGTTCTTATCATTGGAGGTAATTAATGGCTCTGCGTGAATTGTAACACCAGCCTGTTCATAAACGCCTATTGTGATTACTCGATAATTTAGTTATTTATATTTTTATTGTTCTAATCGGTCACAATACTCAGGCCATGCAATAGGCATAGTCAATAATCTTTAGCTTCTGTGTAAGAAATATGGTTTCCAGCAGGTGAATTAAAAGGTCTTGACTTCTGTGCCTTTATACTAGAAGAGAAGTATCCTGTTAGGGACAGGTTTCTCTCGATGGAGCCGCAGTATTTTACTCCTGCGTCCTTCACCAGTTGCGGCTTCATGCAGTCTCATAGTGGTGCTTGTTTTTGTTTTTGAGCTAGGATTAAATTGAGGACCTCCTACTCATGGTAGAAGCCATGACCAGGAGTCAAAACCAAGTTCCCACGGTTTCAACCCCAGCGCTATACCGCTGATCTATCCCACTATGCTTTACAGGCAGTGTGATGGGCTCGAGTGTAGCATATTTCCTGCAAGACCGGATGAACAAAATGAGTATAACTGTGATTGAGAAGGACCCTAGTTACTCACGCGCCTCTGCCCTGTTATCCGCTGGTGGCATGCGCCAACAGTTCTCTACCAAAGAGAATATCGAGATGTCCCAGTTTGGATTCGAATTCTTACGACGCGCCGACACTTTGCTGGCAGTTGATGGAGAAAAGCCACCGGACGTTCAGTTTAATCACGCAGGGTGAGTACACATTTCTTCTTCATTTCAGATTGATGAAGTTTATCCTTGCTCCTAAACTGGCCAGTAATTTAGTTAGGCAGCGC
>Ga0224501_10003533_pt1 | contig 12313 bp, 10 predicted proteins | sample SF_Oct11_sed_USG_4_FD_169105 | JGI IMG/M metagenome (GOLD analysis project Ga0224501, IMG submission 169105) | Sediment microbial communities from San Francisco Bay, California, United States - SF_Oct11_sed_USGS_8_1 | ecosystem: Environmental > Aquatic > Marine > Sediment | place: USA... | reverse complement strand
CATGATAAAACAAAATTGACTTCGTACTTTAGTTAAAAAAACAGTTTATTTGATGCTTATTTCGTGTCTACTGAGTCATAGCTTCTCGTGGTTCTATAAACCTTTTTGTGAATGTTTTGACACCTCCTTGGGATAGGATAAAACTCATAATTTGATCCAAGCCTTCTGACTTTTTTACATTGGCAAAGACAAAGGGCTTGTCAGCTCGCATTTTTCGCGCATCACGATCCATCACGCTAAGCGAAGCGTTTACGTATGCTGCTAAATCGATTTTGTTAATGACTAACAAGTCTGATTTGGTGATGCCGGGTCCACCTTTGCGTGGTATTTTGTCACCCGCACAAACATCAATTACATATATTGTTAAGTCTGATAACTCTGGGCTAAAAGTAGCGCTGAGGTTGTCGCCGCCACTTTCGATGAATACAATATCTAAATTAGGAAAACGCTCGCAAAGATCATCGATCGCATTTAAATTCATTGAAGCATCTTCACGTATTGCGGTATGAGGACAGCCACCGGTTTCAACACCGACAATACGATCGGCAGATAAAGCATGATGGCGTGTTAGAAATTGTGCATCCTCTTGGGTGTAAATGTCATTGGTTACGACGGCAATTTCATAATGCTCACGCAACGCATTGCAAAGTTCTAACAATAGCGCAGTCTTTCCAGAACCAACCGGTCCTCCGATGCCTACTCTTAAGGGATTATTGTTCATAAAAATATCCTCACTACGATCTGAATAAACGTGAATATTGTTGTTCATGTTTGGCACTGGCGTGCACCACGCCAGGCAAGGAGAATCCGATTTGATCATCCTCGATCTCATGCGCATCATGTATCAATTCAATTAAATCTTCACTCAATCTAAACATTAATTGTTGACCGGCGGCTTGACCCATGGGAAGTAGTTTGAGTAACACTTGAATTTGATTTTCTAACCAAGACCAAATAAAACTAGCCAAACATTCGTTAATCAATAACTGGTGTTCAACACCATAGGCTGCATATGCTGTGACATAACTGATGGCGCGAATGGTTTGTAGTTGCTCAGTAAATTTTGAATTCAAGGAGAGTAATACGCGCTTAAAACTTTGTGCCGTATCCTTGTCTTCAGCAGCAAGTTCTCGGGTTTCACGAATCGCTACACTAAGTTGATTCCAATATTCAACAGCTTCGTTATTCGCTGTACTGAATGCGTGGTGCAGACGTTTTAACAACGCAAGATCGTTATAGAGTAGACTATGTTTTGCTGTTGCCTGTATCCAGTTGGCACCGCTTTCCGGATTGTGTACCCATTGCTGATCAATTGCAGTTTCTAAACCTTGAGAGTAGCTAAATCCGCCGACGGGTAATAAGGCGCTATTAATTTGAAACAAACGCATACGTCTTAAATCAATATTGTGTACATTATCCGGTGCTATCTCAGGCATGTTGATAAGCACCACTTTCAGGTTCGAATCGAGAATAATCTTGCTTAACACGAAATCCCATGGATTGAATGAGTTGATCGAGCACATGATCACAAAGATAGCGTAACCAATGGTCTCCGATTTCTAATTGCACATGACGATTTCCTAAGTGGTAACACACTTTGGCAAAGTCTATGGTCTTTTCAAAACGAACCATCGATACGTGTTCTTTCGCCGATACGACTTGAGCAGCATCACCTGTGTCGGATAGCAACACATCGCCGTGGCGTAAAACTCCACCGCGAGGTAATTGCACTAAACACTGCTCGCCGCTATCAAGTAGAGTTTTAAAACGCGATTTCTGCCGAACTTCAAAAGGCAAAGTTACAGTGCTACGAATAGGGGCTTCGGCTATTGATTTTTCTATGAATGTCAGCATAAAGGCCTCGATTAAAATAAATGGTAACGTTGTGACAAAGGTAAACAATCCATTGGTTCACATATTAATAGCTCACCATCAGCTCGCACCTCATAGGTTTGTGGACTGACTTCAATATGTGGTAAGTAATGATTGTGGATCATGTCTTGTTTGCGAATGTGACGGGTTTGGCTCACGGCAAAACAGGGTTTATCCAATCCATATTGTTGCGCGATTTGTCTGTTGATTCCTGCTTGGGATACGAAATGAAAAGCAACCTGTGCCGGTGCTTTACCAAATGATGCAAACATTGGTCGATAGTGTACGGGTTGTGGTGTGGGAATTGATGCATTGGCATCACCCATGGGTGCCGCGACTATCATGCCGCCTTTAATAATCATGCTGGGTTTGACGCCAAAAAACGCGGGTTTCCACAAAACCAAATCGGCCAGTTTGTTAACTTCTATAGATCCAACCAAATCACTAATGCCATGCGTGATGGCAGGATTGATGGTATATTTTGCTATATAACGTTTAACTCGAAAATTGTCATGGTCGGCGTTATCTTCTTTTAACGATCCGCGTTGCACTTTCATTTTATGTGCAGTTTGCCAAGTGCGAGAAATAACTTCACCGACGCGTCCCATGGCCTGTGAGTCTGAGGCAATCATGCTAAAAGCGCCTAAATCATGCAAAATATCTTCAGCTGCAATGGTTTCACGGCGAATTCTTGATTCAGCAAACGCAATATCTTCAGCAATATTGGCATCTAAGTGATGACATACCATGAGCATGTCCAAGTGTTCGTCAACGGTATTTATTGTGTAGGGGCGTGTTGGATTTGTTGAGGAGGGTAGAATATTAGCTAGACCTGCCGCTTTAATAATATCGGGCGCATGGCCACCACCAGCGCCTTCGGTGTGATAGGTGTGAATGGCGCGATCACCAATCGCTTTTAATGTGTGCTCGACAAATCCTGATTCATTTAATGTGTCCGTGTGAATAGCGACTTGAATGTCATAATCATCTGCAATTGATAAACAATTATTAATTGCCGCAGGCGTGGTACCCCAGTCTTCATGCAGTTTCAAACCCATGGTGCCGGCTTCGATTTGTTCCGCCAAAGGTTGTGGTAAGCTCGCATTACCTTTGCCAAGAAAACCAAAATTCAGTGGAAACTGATCCACCGCTTGATACATTTTTTCTATATGCCAAGGTCCAGGTGTGCAGGTGGTAGCATTGGTTCCTGCGGCAGGGCCGGTACCTCCACCTAACATAGTCGTCACGCCGGACATCAACGCTTCTTCAATTTGTTGCGGGCAAATAAAATGGATATGGGCGTCAATTGCACCGGCCGTGAGAATTTGTCCCTCGCCCGCAATAATTTCTGTACCTGCGCCAATAATAATGTCGATGCCAGGTTGGATGTCTGGATTTCCAGCTTTACCGATGCCGGCGATTTTACCGTTTTTTAATGCAACATCAGCTTTAATAATTCCCCAGTGATCGACAATCAAGGCGTTAGTGATAACCGTATCGGCCACCTCGGCACTCACGCGTTGACTTTGTCCCATGCCATCACGAATAACTTTGCCACCACCGAATTTTACTTCTTCGCCATAAATGGTTTTATCAGATTCAACCTGAACGAATAAATCCGTGTCACCCAGACGAACACGATCACCTGTGGTGGGACCAAACATTTCACTATAGGCTTGTCGAGTCATTTTCATGAAACATTCTCCAACTTGCCCATTACTTTGGCATTGAAACCAAAAACAGTTTTGTCGCCACCTAGTTCAACCAATTCCACTTGACGTGATTGACCCGGTTCGAAACGAATGGCGGTTCCTGCTGCGATATTCAGTCGAAAACCGTAAGCGGATTGACGATCAAATTGCAAAGCAGGATTGGTTTCATAAAAATGATAATGTGATCCTACTTGAATAGGCCGATCACCACTATTCGCTACTTGAATCGTTTTACAGCAACGATGCTGATTAAGTTCCAATTCGAGATCTTGTACCAGCACTTCACCCGGTAATAAGTCATCGTTAATCTGATTAATGGGTTGATGCACAGTCACAAGTTTTGTGCCATCAGGAAAAGTGGCTTCTACCTGAATTTCCGGTATTAAGGCGGCAATACCCGGCATGACATCATCTTCGGAAAGTAGCGTGGTGCCATAACCCATCAATTCGGCAACGGTTCGTCCTTCGCGTGCACCTTCTAAGATATGAAAGCTTAAATAGGCTACGGCCTCAGGATAATTCAACTTAATGCCCTTGGCTTTACGCCGTTCAGCCAGCATGGCGGCCATAAAAATAAATAGTTTGTCTTTTTCCTTGGGCAATAAATCCATGCCGAGTATCCTCTAACTTATGTGTTCCAAATGCGTGGTATTGATGGAGTGGTATCGCTCATGAACTGATTGAGTTGTATCCATAAGCGAGTAAATACAGCCTTGGCTTGTTCAGCACTATGACCGAGGTAACGGCCGATTAACAATCCACGAACTAGTGTAAAACAAAAATATTGATTCTCTTCTTCACTTAATTGTTGGCAAAACACCTGGATATCGAACGTCGGCACAAAACCAGCGATGTAAGTGGCGAAGACACTCGCGCCTTGTAAGCCCCATGGTGTATTTAATAAAGAATCATCAGTGATAGTGAAATTTTCAATGAGTAGTGCTTCGCTATTCTTAAAAATTTTTAGTTGTTGTTTTAACACACCTTGCTGAAATTTTTCCTTGCTGGCAGGTAAGCCTAAACAAATGATTTCCCAATAGTGAAAACTTGCATCAGCATCTACGTATAGCTCAGTCGTCAAACTTGTTTTTGCTTCATTAAAGAGAATAGTTTCTTGTGGCAACCAATGTAATTGTGCATTAGCCGCGATTGTTAGACGGTTATGGAGTTTAGAATGAAGTTGATGATGCTGATAAATTTTTGTTGCACCAGGGGTGGTGATTAACACCTGAGTGTTTTCATCTAGGTGGCTAATCACTTCTAATTGATCACCACCAACGACGCCACCCGCCGGATGAATTAAATACACATGACATTCTTGTTTGTTTGGATAAAATGGTTTTTGAATCAACAGAGGGCCGTGGTGTCGCCGATGACTGATATAGGTTTTATTATTTGCCGCGGAAAAATCTAGGCGTACACGACCCAGCCACCCGGCTTGATGTTGTTCTGCTCTCACTACTCTCATCCATTCGTGTGTGCAATGTCAATGCATTGCTTGATACACAAAATTTGTTGTTTGTTGTCAGTGCATAGAGCAGGTGTTATGCCATGTTTAGAATTGTTCTCTATATGACAATTTGTTTTTTTGTTTGAAGTTGATTTAACAAAGGTTTAGCGGGACTAGTTAATCTCATCTCATGAATTAGTTCGACTGGACAAAGCATGAAAAATTAATATCTTGCACCAAAATATTTCTTATAGAAAAACTTGAGCACACTTGTGGTGCTATTTTTTTTGATGTAACTTGTGAAACAATGTTTGTTTGCAGGTGTTTCGTTGACATGCGCTTTCTGAAACGCTTTATTCAAAAAAATAAAACTAAACCAGCATATCATTCAATGGCAGTTCGACTGTTAGGGGTGTGTAACGCTGAAATAATGGATTAAAAATAACCAAGTAAACTATAGGTTTAATTCCGCAATACCCAGCAATAAAACGCGAAAATTTAGATTTTTTGGCCAAAATACACTAATATACCGCCCCCAGTTCCACAGCTTGAGGTAGGTCGTGCAAGAATATATTCCCGGTCAGCGTTGGATTAGCGATGCAGAATTGAAAATGGGTCTTGGCACCATATTAAGTGTCGATCACCGCAGTGTTACAGTGTTATTTCTTGCCACCGGGGAAACCCGCACCTACTCAAAACAAACCGCGCCATTGACGCGTGTTCGATTCGCCCCCGGCGATAGCATCCTCAGTCACGATGATAAAACCATGACGGTTTTGGAAGTTATTGAAAATGAAGGCTTATTAAGTTATCGCGGGCTAATCAGTGATGGTGCCGAACTCATGCTTGATGAGGGCCAACTGAGTAATTTCATTCAACTGGATCGACCCGCCGATCGCCTGTTTAGCGGTCAGATCGATAATTACAAATGGTTTAATTTGCGCGTTAATGCCTTGGATTACATGAATCAACTGGCGCAAAGTGATGTGGCCGGTTTGGTCGGTGCACGCACCAGTCTGATTCCTCATCAATTGTTCATCGCTAACGAAGTCGCTACACGTTATGCACCACGTGTATTGCTCGCTGATGAAGTCGGCCTGGGTAAAACTATTGAAGCCGGTCTGATTCTGCACCACCAAATTCATACTGAACGCGCCAAACGAGTGTTAATTGTATTACCGGAAAGTCTGGTACATCAGTGGTTGGTGGAAATGATTCGTCGCTTTAACTTGCAGTTTAGCGTGTTCGACGAATCCCGTTGCGCGGCTGTCGATGAAAGCGAAAATGGAGAAAATCCATTTGAAACTGAACAACTAATAATTACTAACATCGAATTCTTACGTGACACGCCTCAACGGTTTTTGCAATTAAGCGAAACCCAGTGGGACTTATTAGTAGTGGATGAAGCCCACCATTTACAATGGTCACCACAACAAGCCAGTGTTGAATACCAAATTGTTGAGCAACTGGCTGCGCAAACCAAAGGTGTTTTATTACTCACCGCAACACCTGAGCAATTGGGCAAAGAAAGTCATTTTGCACGTTTACGTTTACTTGATCCCAGCCGATTTCCGAGCTTTGAGCAATTCATTCAAGAAGAACAAGAATACAAGCCTATCGCAGACGCCATCGATGTTTTACTCAGTGGCGAAACACTCGGTGAGACCCATTTGGCGAACTTACAAAAAGCACTTGCCGAGTCCGATAACCAAGCATTATTGGCACAATTGATTGATGGTGAAGCAGACCAAGCCGTCAGACATGAATTAATTGATCATTTGTTGGATCGACATGGCACTGGCCGAGTGTTGTTCAGAAATACACGTCATGCCATTAAAGGGTTTCCCGAACGCGAACTGCATAGTTATGCCTTGAGTTTGCCCGAGGCTTATACCGCATGTTTACAACAAATCGAAAATTCAACTATCGCTAATTATCAAGTGTTATTAAGTAGTGAACTACTTTACCAAGCGCTTGGCAATGACGAGCAGCTTTTATGGACACAATTTGATCCACGTATTGATTGGTTGATTGCTCAACTAAAATCGTTGCGCCCAGAAAAAGTTTTAGTTATCACGTCTGACGCCGGTAGCGCTTTAGACATTGCCGACGTTTTACGCAGTAAAGCCGGTATCCATGCCGCTGTATTTCATGAACAGATGACGTTACTGGAACGTGATCGCGCTGCTGCCTATTTCGCTGATCAGGAGTTTGGGACGCAGGTTCTGGTATGTTCAGAAATCGGTAGTGAAGGGCGAAATTTTCAGTTTGCGCATCATTTAATTATGTTTGATTTACCGATTAATCCGGATTTACTTGAACAACGAATTGGTCGCTTGGATCGTATTGGTCAGGCGCAAACCATACAAATACACGTGCCCTACTTAGACAACAGTCCGCAGGCGATTATGTTGCAATGGTATCATCAAGGCTTAAATGCATTTCTTGACACCTGTCCCGCAGGTTATGATTTATTTAAGCAGGTAGAGAAAGACTTATTAGCTTGTTTACATGATTCTCAGCAAGGGTTGCTTGAGTTGCCCGGGCTTATTAAACAAACCAAACAACTCAGCGACCAAGCCAATGAATTGCTGCAACAAGGTAGAGATCGCTTGTTTGAATATCATTCCTGCCGACCGCAAGTTGCTGCGAATATTCAAGACTCGATTCAACAACAAGATCTAGATCCTGCGTTGGCAGAGTTTCTTGAGCAGTTGTTTGATTGCTATGGTGTGGAATCAGAAATTGATAGTGCGAAAAGTTTAATTATTCGTCCTGGTCATCACGCGCAGTCGGAAAGTTTTCTCAGTCTTGCTGAGGACGGAATGACGATTACCTATGATCGGGAAACGGCCTTGGCCAATGAGGATATGCAATTTGTAACGTGGGAACATCCAATGGTTACGGCGGCATTTGAAATGATTAGTAGTAGCGAGATAGGCAATACCTCTGTTGTTACGCTTGACTATAAACAAGTTAAAGCGGGCACGCTGCTATTGGAAGCCTTGTTCGTTCTAGAATCAGCCTCCAGTCAAAAAATTCAATCGTCGCGTTATCTACCACCCACTTCACTGCGTATTGTTTTAGATGAGCACGGACGCAATCATGCAGATGTTCTATCAGCAAAGAAAATTTCAGAAAATTTATCTATCATCGAAGCGCAAATCGCCAATAAAATTGTTCGCACCAAACAAACCGAATTGCGCAATTTAGTACAACAAGCCGAACAACATGCACAAACCCAATCACCTGAAATTCTGCAGCAGGCACAAACCAAATCCTTCAACAACCTTAGTCATGAAATTGATCGTCTACAAGCCTTGAAAGCGTATAACCCAAATATTCGTGAAGATGAAATTGAGTTTTTTCAATCTCAACTCGCAGACCTAAAACAAACCATTAGTGATGCCACGTTACGACTTGACGCAATTCGAGTGGTAATTGCGGTCTAATTCACTTATTCGAATCAGCGTTTCCCCCAATAGTTAATTTATTTTTTAAGCTAAAGTTAGAATTATTTTAGGTCGATCTTTAGCTATTCATGTCTGATTGATAAAGGCAGTATTTGTGATGTCATTTATCGATTCAGATATTGCTGTTACAAACAAAAAGAGTATGTGTATTTATGGCAAAGATTCTAGTCGTTGATGATGTGCCAGTGGTATGTGAGTTTATAAGTTTGGCGTTGACTGAAGCTGGTCACGGCGTCGATATGGCATCTGGTGGTCGTGAGGCCATGGAAAAAATTAAATCGAACCATTATGACCTGCTTATCACCGACTTACTAATGCCGGATATGGATGGTTTTGAGTTAGTGTCGGCTGCCAAAAAACAACTTAAGCAACTTAAAATCATTGCAATTTCAGCAGGAGGCGCCATTTCGTCAGATGTATATTTAGACATGGCCGATGATCGCTTACAACTGGATGGGCGTTTGCCCAAACCGATTGAGGTTGATGACTTGATTGAATTAACAGAACGGGTTTTGACAAAATAAAAAATCCTAAACTCATCAAGTTTATTTGATTATCAAGTAAGTAGCGTTGATTTTTTATTTATTTTAATCTAATGCCAGCCGATACAATGCTAATGCAACAGAAAAAGCAAGAAATCACTCATATGACTGAAGAAGTTGTAGGACCCACTAGTTTCGAGGCGCTATCCAAAGAAATTGGTTTAGGCGAACGCATCGAACAGTTTTTTAAGCAATCCTTACCTGCAATTATCGGTGATGCTACCTCAGCTGTTGTGCTGTTCTTTTTACTATTTGGCACAGTAAGTTCAGTTGTGTTGGGTACCTGGTTTGCGGTTGCACAGTTGCTTAATGTCTTTCTATTTTCCACCTATATAATGTATCGAAAACTTCAGCCCACACCTCAACAAATATTCCAACATTGGCGTTACGCATTATATTTTCCAAGTATTGTTCATGGGCTAACCTGGGGAGCTTTTAGCATTATTGCCTATTATGCGAATCATGAATGGGCCTATGTTGTGTCCTTAGTCGTGGTGATGGGTTTAGCAGCGGGTAGTGTGCCTATAATGGGAACGGTTTTCCCGCTGTTTGTATTACACAAAATTTTTCTCATTTTGCCCTCAGGTATTGTAGTTTTTGTTGCAGGTGAAGCGGCAGAAAAATGGGGTTTGATGGTTTTTATCGCGGTGTTCTTTAATAGTATTGTCTTTAGTGGCCTGGTGTACTATCGCTCATTTCTTAAGACTATGCAGCTCAGGCATGAAAATGATGGAATTGTTTTCAATTTGAAAAAAGAAGTTGAAACGCGTAAAGAAATTGAGGCGCAATTAGTGGAAGCAACGACCCATGCAGAAGCAGCCAATATTGCCAAGTCGAGTTTTCTGGCAAACATGAGCCATGAAATACGAACACCTCTGACATCAATTATTGGTTTTTCAGAAGCCATTATGAAAGATACCAATAGTCAGCAAGAACGTGCCCGTTTAGCAAAAACAATTTTACGCAGCAGTCGCCATCTATTAGAAATTATTAACGATATACTCGATTTGTCCAAAATTGAATCCAATAAGCTGGATTTTGAAAATATAGACACGCCTATATTCGAAATGATGGAAGACTTAAATTTTATTACTGGTGAACATATTCGGGATAAAGGTGTTTCCTTTGAAATTCAGTACCAATATCCCGTGCCTTCAGTTATTCAATCCGACCCCGTTCGACTGAAACAGATTCTGATTAATTTATGCAGTAATGCCGCAAAATTCACCCACTCCGGTAGGATACTCATCAGCGTACGCTGTGACGCAGAAAAAGAATTAATTTTCTTTCATGTGAATGATACCGGAATTGGCTTGCCGGAAGATAAGTTGGAAACAATATTCGAAGCATTTTCACAAGCCGATTCATCGACTACACGCAAGTATGGGGGTACCGGCTTGGGCTTAAATTTATCTCGTCGTCTAGCGCATGCTTTGGGTGGTGACTTAACAGCGATGAGTACCGTCGGCATTGGTAGTACGTTCACTCTAAGTATTCGTACTGGTACCATAAGACCTGAAGTCATGATAGAAAATGACGAGTCAAGGCCGAAAGTGAAACCGGTCGCACAAACTCAGCTCTCTACATTGAAGGGGAAAATCTTAATCGCTGAGGACACGGACGTAATTCAAGAGTTAATTGCAACCTTATTGCAAAGGGCCGGTGTAGAATATGAATTTGCTGATAACGGAAAAATTGCCGTAGAAAAAACTGAGAAAACAAAATATGATTTAATTTTCATGGACATGCAAATGCCAGTGATGGATGGTATAGAGGCAACGAAAACAATCAGGGCGAATGGATATAAGGGCCCTATTATTGCGTTAACTGCTAATGCTTTTAAAGAAGATGAAGAAAAATGTAAGCAAGCGGGAACAACAGAATTTATTACCAAGCCCATAGAAACCGACTTATTTTTCACTCGCCTGAAACACTACCTATTGCCTGATGCTGACGAGGATCAATTAGACGACGATGCCATATTTCCTACATTCAAGAAAGCCAGCAAAATCAATGAAAAATTAGCGAAAAAATTTGTTGTGGATTTCGAAAGTGTCATCAATGATACAGTTTCAGCATTTAAAAAAGAGGATTTGGATGCAGTATTATCCGAGCTTCATAAGATCAAAGGTTCATCAGCTACTTTTGGTTATCCACAATTGGGTGAGCTAGCAAAAGCGGCGGAGCAACTTGGGAAAAAGAAAGATATTTCAGAACTCGCAGAAAAAGTCGAACAAATGGCACAAATGTTCAAGAAAATTCAACGTGGCATGGGTGCTTAATTACACGGATAGATTTTGTCGAAGATAATTCAAGACTAGTTCGAATTAATTCTCAATTATGACATCGGGATTTACTTCAGGTACGACTTTGTAAAAGCCAATTTTCTTCAATACCCAATAACGTTGATAGCGCCGAAAAAATTCTTCATTTTGTTCCATTTTGAACATGATATCTGGAACGCGGATGAGTTTAATGCCACTTTGCTCAACTGCTCTTGCTACATGGTCGCGCATAATGGCCCAGGCTTGATCCTTATGAAACTGTTCTTTCGCCAGTTGGAATGCACCAGCAACTAAGTTGCGAATCACACGTAAATGTAGACCTTGTTCCTTTAAAGCGCCAATTGTGAATTCATAGGCGATACTCAAACGTCCAAATTCGATAGCTTTTTTCTCATTAAAGCCTTCAAATATGAAATTATCCCAGCCGCCTTCAACATCAAGAATGCGTTTGACTTCCAGGTGCTCAGACGCGGGTTTGCTATCGTCACCCATCATGATGCGTATACAGCCAAGCATTTGTTGAAGCCCGGTCAGTGGATTGGTGCCAAGTAGTGCAATGGTTCTGGCATATCCTTGCTGATGATTATCATTAATACACAGCTCAATATATACATCCTCGAGGTCTAGCGTATTGTCAGTGAATCCACGATAGGTTTCAGCCACCATTAGATTCGCTTGATAAAGCAAAAATGGATCATTAGTGACGTCTTTGAGGATAAAAGGGGACTCTTGTGAATGAAATTTTCGCCTAGGTTGTACCACGTTAAACTACCTTATGGTTTGACTGGGTTGCTGGTTTCAAGAACCAATTCCAATGGTCGACGTTTGGCTAATGCAGATGCTGGTTTATCTTCATATCCAATTCCGAAAAGAAACATTCGGGTCTGTTTATCATTTGATGCAAATATCTGGTTAAATTGCGTTTCAATGTCTATCATTGTGCGTTGTTCTTTAGCGCTAAAACTATGACTCTCTGCAT
>Ga0224501_10003532_pt1 | contig 12313 bp, 11 predicted proteins | sample SF_Oct11_sed_USG_4_FD_169105 | JGI IMG/M metagenome (GOLD analysis project Ga0224501, IMG submission 169105) | Sediment microbial communities from San Francisco Bay, California, United States - SF_Oct11_sed_USGS_8_1 | ecosystem: Environmental > Aquatic > Marine > Sediment | place: USA... | reverse complement strand
GGACCGGTTTGAATAATCTGGAAACGAAATTCATCCATAATGGGAAGGCTTCGCCCTTTTAAATCCAGAAGACCGAGCTTTTCATCTCCAGGATTTCCCTCAGAAGGATAAAAATCATCTTTTCTGTAATTGGGATTTCTTTTAAGAACAATTCTGTAATTCGCATGCCATTCATCCAGATAATAGGCGCCGGACGAAGCCGGATGCCTATCATAAAGCGGCCTTCCGTTTTTTCCGTTATAGTAATCGAGGCATTCGGCAGCAGTGGGACTGGAAATAGTAAGCGAAAAAAAATAAATAATTTGCGGATAGTCCTCCGTAAGAAGAAGTTCAAGGGTATAATCATCCAGTTTTCTTACGCCGGGAATATCGTCCTGAAAAAGTTCTGAAATATGATGATCCGGATTTTTTTGCAATTCAGCCTTTTTTTTCTCAATGGAAGCGCTATATTCGTCAAAGCCGAGAACCTTGCCTGAAAGAAGAGGATAACCGAAAGGATTGAGAGATGTATCTGCAGCCCTTTTTATAGAAAGAATGAGATCGTCAATTTTAATTTCCCGGCCCCTTCCTTCCGAGAAACAGACATCATCCATATAACGCAGATTTTTTTTAATGGAAAAACGAAATGCAGAATACTGCTGATTTTTATATACGCGTCTTGAAAGGATCGGCATGGATACAGCCATGGACGGAATGAGTTCAAGCGGCCTTCTTAAGTAGTGGTATTCATAAGGTGTATCGTGAATATTGGAGGCAATGCCGTTGGATGAAGTGTCCCCCACTCGGATTGGGTCCAGTGTTTTTGGGTCCGATCCCATGTAGGTTAAAAGAACATCTCCCTCAGGAAACTCTCCATAAGGATTGTTGCTGCAGGAAAAAATACCGAGAAATGCAAAAAATAAAATACCGCGCTTCATTTGGATGACAGCATTATTTTCCTGTCACAGAACAGGTCAAGTAAATCCTTTCCAGGTTTCAGATGTTATATTCTGTCTGGATTTCTGCCGGTTTCTTATCTTTCAAAAATGTTCTGAGAAACTCTTGATTTCCTCTATATACAATAGATACATTTCAGATACATTTCGATTGGATAAATCTGGCAACAAATCCCTAAAATTTAACGAATTTTGGGGCAATTAGGTCTTTTTTTAAAAAGATACAGACTGCATCCCGTCTGTATGATTTCCTTCAAAACTGTATATAAAAACGATTTTTATTTTTATCAAATTTTATATAGAAACCTTTTCCTGAACTTTTCAGTCTGAACCTACAGATGTCTTTTTAGAAATAAAACAGAAAAAATTGCCGATAGGTACTGGTATGAAACATCTTTTGAAATCGATTTCCTTTGTTTTAATATTAAATCTTTTTCTTCCCGTAAACTGTGCAGAAGTAAAGGTTAATGAATCTGATGCAAAGCCTGTAAAACATGAAATTTACAAAAGCAAGCCATTAAAAACTCAAACCGTGTCCGTAAACCGCGGAGATAAAATTCTTAAAATTGCAGAACAGTTTCTGGGCCTACCCTATAAATTTGGAGGCAACACTCCGGAAGGATTTGACTGCTCCGGATTTACCGGCTATGTATACAAAAAAGCCGGAATTAAAATTCCAAGAGATACCCGGGATCAATTTAAAGCTCTGAATCCTGTAAAAACTCCAAAAAAAGGAGACCTGGTCTTTTTTAAAATCACCGGAAATAAAATCAGCCACGTGGGAATTTATGCAGGGAATTACAAATTCATCCATTCACCGAGAACCGGGAAAAATGTTGAATACACTGATATAAGAATTGATTACTGGAAAAAACGCTACGCCGGATCAAGAACCTACAGAATGTAAATCAATCAGATCCCATAAATCGGAAAAAATCTTCAGGCAAGATACTTTTTATATTCGGAATTATAAACGCAATGATATAGAATCTGTGCAATCCGCAGACAGTCAGGCAAACAAAAAATTCCTGAGCATCTGTTTTCCGCCTTCTGTACCGAAGGATTCCGGATGAAACTGGACGCCCTCAATCGGAAGGGTTTTATGCCGCAAACCCATAATTTCAAAAGATTTGCTGTTTTCAAAAAACGTTCGTGCTGTAATTTCAAGACTTTCAGGAAGGGAGCCGGGATCTGCAATCAGGGAATGGTAGCGCATCACTTCAATCCCGTCAGGAAGATTTTGAAAAATTCCTTTTCCATCATGATGCACAGGGGAAAGTTTTCCATGCATGGGAACTTCTGCCCGAATGATTTTACCGCCGAATGCGCCGGCAATGCCCTGCATTCCCAGACAGACACCCAGAAGATGCGTATGTCTTCCCAGCTCCTGAATCACACGTGAACAGACGCCGAAATAGGCCGGATCTTCCGGATGTCCCGGTCCCGGCGATATAATAATTTTATCGTATTTCTTTTTTTCTATCCAGTCATATTTTTTTTCATCATTTCGAATCACATCCAGTTTGAAGCTTTTAACGCCGTCGCTTAAGATTTCACCTATGTACTGGTAAAGATTATAAGTAAAGGAATCATAATTATCTATTATTAAAACTTTCATGCGATGATCATTCCTCTTTCATGAATTCTTTTAATGAGGCAAGGACCGCCCCCATTTTATTCAGAATTTCCTGGTATTCATTTTCAGGCACAGAATCATAAACAATGCCTCCCGATGCACGAAGAAAAGCGCTGCTTCCGTTTATAAAAAGAGTCCGGATGGGTATAGAAAATGTACAGTCGCCGTTAAATCCGAAATGTCCCACAGCTCCGCCGTAAGGCCCTCTCGGACTCTGTTCAATCCGGTCAATGATTTTCATCGATTCAATTTTAGGAGCGCCGGATAAGGTTCCCGCAGGAAAGGATGAGGCGAGGCCCGAGAACATATCATGTTTTTCAGAAATAATCCCTACAACTTCGCTGGAAATATGCTGAACATGGCTGAAACGCTTGATATCAAACTGCCGTCTTACTTTCACCGTTCCGAATCTGGCGACTCTGCCGATATCGTTTCTGTGAAGGTCAATCAGCATGTTGTGCTCTGCTATTTCCTTGGGATCATTGAGAAGTTTTCTGACCAGCTCTGTATCTTCCTGGGCTGTCTTTCCTCTTCGCGTGGTGCCTGCAAGAGGAAAGCTTTCCATTTCCCCCTGACGCAGGCGAAAGTTTAGTTCCGGGCTTGCGCCGATCATTTTTCTATCTTTGAATTTCATGTAAAACATATGGGGCGACGGATTGATCACTCGAAGAGACTGATAGATTTGAAACGCATCGCCTGTGATCTTGAATTCCTTTTTAAAACCTATCTGACACTGAAAGGTATTCCCTGCACGGATTTCTTCAATGGCTTCTTCCACCATTTTTCTGTGATCTTCTCTTGAAAGGCTTTCTGAAATTTCCCTGACATTCGGCGGTTTTAGTTTTTGAGGAGATTCTTTCGCCAATTCAAGAATCATGCTGCTTCTGTCGTTTTTATAGTAAAAGTAAAACGTCTGTCCTGTAAATTTATCGTAAACCAGTCCGTCCGTATAAAGTCCGAAAAGCATGGAGTCCCACTGCGGATGATTCCTCAGCTTCATGGAAGGTTCAAAATAATTGAATGCATCATAGCCCAGATAACCGACCAGACCGCCCCCGTACTGCCTGGAAATCACATCCTGGGGGATTAAATCTCTGAGGGCATAATATGGATTCTTTACGGAATATTTCACATCGTCAATGAAGAGCTGCTTTTTACGGCCTCGAATGATAGAATCAGGAGAAAAACCAATTACAGAATAGCGCGAATCATAGGTATCCTCACCCAGAGACTCCAGGAGAAACACTGTGTCAAATCTCTGTTCAACAAGACGAAAGAGGCTTAAAAAATCAATCCCGGGATCAATATTTTTATAAACTGGCTTTTTCGGAAGATCCAGTTTTTCCAGAATTTTATTATGAGTTTTCATTTATTGTTAAGACGATTCTCCATCATTCTTTTTTGCTTCAATGATTCTCTCCAGATCCAGACGCCAGACCCTTTCCCTCATATTTCGAAGGATTTCTATGATAATTTCCTTCATAACGTCTCCCATGACTCTGTGTTCCAGAACCTCCGCAATTACGCCGCTCACGTCATCTCCCAGTTTTCCTCCCAGTCCGCTCATAAAAGGGAGACTGGAAATTTCTCCCACAAGCGATTTAGTCTGAAGAGAATTGTTTACAGCAATAATCAGTTCGTCATGATGCGACTGAAAAGAACGATGAGCAATTTCCGGATAATTGAGCTTTTTCATTACTTCTTCAACACGCGTCAGTGACTGTAAAAACACGGCGTCTGCAACAGCGTCAATGATAACATCCCGGAAACGAAAATTCAGTTCACGAACATCTTCTTTTTTTACTTCATAGGTGGATCTTGCAATTTTATAATACGCGATAATCAACTTCGCCGCATGGAGGAGAAGAAAGGTCCGGAAAAAAACAATGGGAATCAGTCCCGGCAGTTCATACCAGTGCAGGCTGAGAAATTGAAGCTTATTCTTTTTTACAGAAAATCGTATAAGAAAATTCAGACCCCACAGTACAATTACAATCAGGTCAAAGATGAAAATCCACTGTGAAAATTTTTCCGGAAGAAAGATTTCGTAGGAGTTATGAATTAAAATTAAAAAGATATCAAGCAGAACCAGAAAGATCAGAAAGTAATCCCTTTTGGTGCCTGGAAGCACACCGGGCCAGAATTTAAATCTTCTTTTGGGTTCAGTCTTTTTTTCTGAGGAAGGAATCACAGATTCATGAATGGGCCGAGACGGCCTCGTTATTCATCCGATTGTGAATTGTCTGAACCCGCTTCTCATAACTTTTCTGACGTTCGCCCGGCATATCGGAAAGATACGTATACAGTTCTGCTTCAAATTCAAGACATTTGGAAACCGTTCCCGGAGGCGAATCCATTAAGTATGCAGTATCCATTACCATATTTCTTGTATTTAGAAGATCCGGCATAATTTCTTTTACAATTTTATTCACATTTCCTGGATGAATGGCGCCGCCGACAGAGGTTCGAAAACCGATATTTCTTGCACGATCGACAATTTTTAAACAGGCGCTGTGCACCCCTTCATCGTCTGCATTTGTATCCATGGAAGAGGAGAGATCTGACCGGGCTGCTGTAATTTGATTGATATAGGTCGCTTCTGGAATTGAAAAAATGGCTTCAAGATTATCTACAGCCAGAATGGTTTCTATATTAATTGCTTTTTGAATTTTTTCAAAAGAAATGGGACCGAGGATATCATGGAGAGTTTCCACGAACTTTTTTAAAGCATAGGGAGATTCAATCATGGGAGCTATAATTCCGTCTACCCCTATTGCATACATTTCCCTGATATCATTTCTTGCTTCAGGTCCGCCGATTTTTACATAAATGGGAAGAATATCGCGGGATAATGCCTTGAGGATGCGAATATCTTCAAAAGACATATCCTCTGCTTCTGTGCCTGTTTTCAAAGCTGTTAAACAGCCGCCTTCAGCCAGATTTCCGAGTTTTGTTCTGAGCCGCTCAAATTTACAGTTCATAGGTGCCCCTTAATAATGTCGGAAAAAACATCGAATTAATGAGTTTTTTCCACATTGAAAAATCCATACTTATATCCAACATTTTTTTTCCTGCGGTATCGGCATATTGAAAAAAAATATTAAAAAAAGGCCGAATCTCAGAGTTCCTGATGCTTTGAAGTTCATTTAATCCTGCAGTCCATCTGTTATCAAGTCCAATTTTCCTGCAATTTTCGTGAGTCTGGCCCACTGATGAAACGGCCGGTTCTTTTATGCTTTTTGAGATTCCAGCTTCATTTGATCCAGAGAAATTTGCATTTTTGTTCTGATCAGGTCTGAAATTTCATCCACTTCTAAACTGCTGTAGTCATCAGGATGGATGGGCTTGATGATGCTGATGAACACTTTTCCAGGATAAATTTTCTGAAATAGCTTTTTTCGTTTTACCGGAATAATTTTATGGGAACCCCAGAAGACTACAGGCTGAAGGGTCACTTTTGCTTTTTTTGCAAGAAGAAAACTTCCGTTCTTAAACGGCCTCATACTGCCGTCTTCAAAACTCCTCGTTCCTTCCGGAAATATCACAACGGAAATCCCGGAATTCACACCGCGTGCGGCTTCCAGAAGCGATACAGCGGCTTTTCGCGGCTGATCCCTTTCTACAGAAATATAGCCCCCTGCTTTCATGGCAAGTCCCAGAAAAGGAATGCGGAACAGCGATGCCTTCGCAACCCAGCGAAAGGGGATTTCAAGAAAAGTGTACATCGCAACAGCGTCAAACATGCTCTGGTGATTGGAAACAACAATGAAGGGTCCTGTTTCTTCAAGATTTTCAATGCCGCTGATTCGAAAGCGAACTCCGGAAATAAAAAGAACAAATCGTGCATAGGTTTCTGCAAGAATATGAACAAAATGATAAAGGCGAAATGGATAGGAAAGAATTGCAAGACATACTACAATAAAAAGCATGAGAAGAGCTATAAACCATATTACAACAGAACGAACTGCAATCCAGACTTCATACATTTGCTTCAATCCGGCATCCTCATTCTTCCAGATTGATTCGGATTGCAGATTCAGGACAGACCAGTGCGCACATCCCGCAGCCTGTACAGTGATCGGCAAACTCAGGAAGCGAAGATTCAGAAAGAACAACAGCTTCTTCTACAGGGCATCCCATTGTACATGCTTTACAGATTTTCTCGGGATCGATGCGGCCGGGAAGATTTTTACAGAGACCTTCTTTCAGTTCTGCCCGTCCAAACCAGGGAAGATGATTTTTTCTGAGTTTTTTTAAAGCCTTTGTTTCGCAAGAATGGATGCAGGGATATTCGGGACAGAGTCTGCAGGCATTTAAATTTGGGTCCAATACCGGACCATAGATGCCGGGAACGGTAAATAAAACGCCGTGAGGACAGGCAACGATGCAGTCGCCGCAGGATGTGCATTTCTTCTGGAACTCATTGTTGTCAAAAACAGCTCCCGGAGGACGCGGGAAATTTTCCGGAGAGATTCTTGGGTCAGCAGTATGATCATCAAAATCGTGATATTCCATCCATTCAGGCGAAAGGATATTGGAAACACTTTGAAATTGCCTGTCAATGATGCTGCCGACGGGAGTTCTTGAAAGATCGCCCAGAATCTGCTTCCATCCATCTGAAAAAAAATCTTTTCTGTCCATGGTCGTTAATTTAAGTTTTTTCAGCAATCTGGCATTTTTTTAAGAGCTGAAAGGTTCATCCTCTGAAACGGTCCGCTCAAACTGCAGTCCTAGAACAGAGAAAGGGAATCCCTGACGGTTTCAAGAATAAATTCACTTGAAATTAAAAAATTTCCGGATGATCCGAAGCATTGAAAAATCCCTGTTGACGCATGATGAAACCCTGGTGGAACTGAGTTTAACTTTTATGAATCCTTCCGTTAAACCACAGGTTAAAAAAATTCCCTGCGATCTTTGCCTCTCGGATAATTTTTTCCCTCTTTTTGAAAAAGAGTCTTCCAGAAACGAAAATTTTTTAATCCAGAAATGCGGAAGCTGCGGACTCGTTCAGGTCAATCCGCAGCCGGATCTTGAAGCCGTAAAGCCCTATTATTCGGCATCATATTTTCAGAAAAGAACAGACCGCGGTTATAATAATTATTTTTCCGACGAATTAAAGCGTCAGCTTTTTAAAGTATACGAAATGAACCTGAACGATGCCGGGTTTTATCAGTTCGAAAAAGAAAGATTTTACAAGTTAAACATTCAAAAACCCTCCTTTCTTGATGTGGGCTGCGCAGCAGGATATTTTGTTGAATTCATGAAACACCGGGGATGGGAAGCTGAAGGAATTGAAATTTCAAATGATGCCGCATCGTTTGGAATTGAACAATTAAAATTAAAAATCATCGTCGATGATTTCTTTTCTAGCAGAGATTTGAAAAAAGAATCCTATGATTTTATCACTCTGTGGGCTTCCATCGAGCATATGCACAGTCCTGTAAAAGTTATGAAGAGGATCCATGAACTTTTAAAGCCTTCCGGACGCCTCATCCTTTCAACATGCAGGTACGGACATCTTGCAAAATTCAGGGGAAAAGACTGGCGTTACATGAATGTCCCGGAACACCTGTACTTTTACAGCATGAAAAATATGAAACGCCTTGCTGCAGAAACCGGCTTTAACACACTGAAAAGTTTTTCATACGGTTCCGGCTTTACTGCTAAAAAAGATTCCGGGTTTGCTTACAAAGCAGGAAAAATAATCATGGATCCGCTGGTAAAGATTCTGAATCAGGGCGACATGATGGTTTTTTATCTGAAGAAAATTTAATCAATCTCAAAGGTGTCGTCATCATGAATCTTAAAACCTACGTTATTACCGGTGCAAGTTCCGGAATCGGAAAACAGATGGCTCTGGAACTTGCTTCAAGCGGAGGACGTTTTATCCTGACAGGCAGGGACCGCAGTAAAGGCGAAAAAGCTCTTAACGAAATTAAGCAGAAGAGCAGAAATCCGGAAATTGAAATGCTTTATACTGACGTTTCCAGCCAAAAAGCGATACAGAATCTTGCTGAAGAAATTCAAAGCAGAACAGATTCCATTGATGTTTTAATCAATAATGCAGGAAGCTTTTTTCCCAGAAAAAAAATTTCAGCCGACGGCCTTGAAATGACCTTTGCAGTCAACCACATGGCATATTATCTTCTGACAGATCTTCTTATGGATTTGGTCTTAAAAGACAAGCCCGGAAAAATCATCAATACATCTTCAAAAGCTCATTTCAGCGCCAAACCAAATCTTGAGGATCTGAATTTTGAAACAAGATCCTATAACGGTTGGACGGCCTATGCAAACAGCAAGCTTTACAATCTTTATTTTACATATTACATTGAAGAAACATACAGAGACAGCGGTCTTCGTGTAAATGCATTTCATCCCGGTGTAATTGCGACAGATATTGTCCGGAATATGTTTTTTCCAGTACCGCAGCTCTGGAAAATCTTCAGCAAATCAGTAAAGGACGGCGCAGCAGGGGGCATCCATCTTGCCTCTTCGCCGGAAATGGAAAAGATTTCCGGAAAATTTTTTGACGGAACAAAAGAAAAAAAATCAAGTAAGGCGAGCTATGACAGGAATGCCTGGCGCCGCCTGATGAAGATAAGCGAAGAGTTTAAGAGAAAGAAACTTCCTGAATAGAAAAAAGATCCAGGATGCCATAAATTCAGAAAAAAGATTTCTCTTTTTTTATATTCATTTTGTATTTATTTACGGTCCGTCTGAAACACAGCGTACATTAGACGTTGTTAATTTTGCCTGTAAAGAAACTGCACCATTAGAGGTATCCAGATACCACGCATCTGAATCTGTACTGGAAGTATTGCTCCAGTATTTTCCAGACGGAGATGATGGAAATAAAGAAGGTTGTGTCAGGTATATTTCAAAGTAAAATCGTGCAAGTTCATTTTTTGAAGGGACCCTCCAGGTCCTGCCGCCAAGGGTTAAATTCAAGCATGTGTCCCAAACTTCGCTTATTCCGGTACTGCCGCTTGTTGAAAGATTGCCGGGATTTCCATCGAGAACTCCGGTACCGACTCCTCCATTGCAGTCACTGTCATTTTTATTGCAGAATTCTAATAGAGGTGAAACAGCTGTAAGTGAACAGTCATTTGCGGATAAATTATAAATATTTCCTCCTGCAGCATCAGATTGTATGCATTTCGCCCAGAAAAGATTTGCTGAATTACTGTAAATGGTTCCATCATTTTTATCCTGAAATTCTGCCACAGAAGGAGCTAAAGGAGAAGAAGGAGAAGAAGGAGCATATGCAAGAAAATATCCTGTCACAACAGAATTGATATCATCAGGTTCTACTTTCTGGATGCATCCTGATGAAATCACAAGAAAACTGCAAGCAAGCAAGAATATATACTTATGATGCATTATTTTTTCTCCTGTATAATTTTTTTTCCATTTATTTATATACAATTTATTTTTCCAATATTTATTAATATTTTCAAATCTTCGATTTCAAAATGCCGATCGGATATTTTACAGCGATGACTCTTACAGGCTACAACTAATTGTATATTTACTTAATTCATGATGGATACATCTTCATTTCGCATTTAGATCATTCCTGATTTAATAAAAGAACACAACTCCTGCATTCATTTTTTTTTCTCTTGATGGAAAATTAAATACTTCTGAATTTGCGAAAGCATTTCCAGAAATAAAATATTTTATTTTTTTATAGCCAGTTCCTTTTATATTATTTTCTGAGTCATTGAAAAAATATGCATCAAATATATTTGCCAGAAAAGTAATTAAAAACAAATTGATCGACAATGCAGAGTCGCCTCCAGTTCTTTTCAAACTGTTAAATTCATTCCGCAATAAAAAATAGTTCACCACTGGAATTATTTTTACCCCTGAACTTAAGGCTGTTAACGCTGAGTAAAATGCAGCGTGTTCGTTGTAAGTTGATTGTTCTTCTAAAAATTCAATTCGTTTATTGTATGCATTCATCCCCAGAATTGTTGCTGCTCCAAAAAAGACCCCTCCTTTAATTTTATGATTTTTTTTATACTGTCCCAGCCCCGGGATAACAGCGGATTGAAGAACTGCAGAATATGAATCTTTCCTGCTGAAGTTATTTTTTAATTTATCTGATATCTTGTTTTCTTTCCAGGCAGGCAGGCCATCTGGGTTTTTCAACCCAGCATTCATTTTTTGAGTTTTATCCTTTTTTCTTATAATTTGATCGAGTGGGGTCCAGGTTGACCACAGGGACGGTTTTTTCAAACTATTCAAACTGCTGATTCTGATTTGATAATTGCCGGGCTTTAAAAAAATACGAATTTTAGTTTTATTTACTGCTCTATTTTTTATGATTTGATTTTTATCGTTTTTAATCTGAACCATATATCCATTGGCATCAGAAACAGGTTCCCATTCAATTTTTTTATAATTGGCATGATTCAAATAATGAATCGAACAGGAATGAAAGGCCAATGAAATGAAAAATAATATTATTAATCCTGGTTTCACTTTTTTAATTCCGTAAAAATACAGCATAGATTTTTATTCTGTAATAAATTGAGGAGGTTTTATTGTCTTTAATTGAATTATAAAATTTCCCTCGACGGTTTCTCCGGGACTTTCCTCTCCGTCAGATTTTTTTACTGCTGTAATCCGCCAATTGTACCGCCCCTGATTCAGAGACTGCAATGCTTTAAATTCAAAACTATTTTTCTTGGTTTTTTCAGCAAATATTTTTTTGTCTGTTTTTAATTCGTAAAGTTCCAGAATATAATAATCCGCATCTTTTGATTTAATCCATTGAAATTCGATTGATTGTTTTCCTGAAAGATCTATATTTCTGCCATCAGGAGGATAAACAATGACCGGATTTTCAATATTTTCAAGTAGTTGAAATTTTGAAATTCTGCTTGCAATGATATCATCGCCGCTTATATCAACTAATGAAACTTTCCAGAAATAAGTTCCTGCTTTAAGATTTCTAATTTTGAACCTGCTGGAGGTAATCTTCTTATTCAGATCAATTTTGTTAAATGATTTCTGTTTGGAAATAACCAGTTTATAATCCGCTTTAAACCCAATCGGTTTCCAACCCAAAAGGATGCCATTTGACATAGATTCCTGCCATGTATAAATTTTACCGCCAGCTGGATACAGCAGTGTGATTTCATCAGATTCAATGACTCTGAAACGAAGGATTTTAGAAAAATCAGTATAATTTCCCCTCGAATCTTTACCTCTTATTTTCCAGTAATAATAGCCCGGTTTCATATCAGCTTTATAAAGAATGTAATTTCTGTCAGTATTTTGCAGTGTATAATGCTTCTTAAAATCGGAAGATTCAGATATAATTAATTCTATCGCATTTAATTCCTTTTTTGACTCCCAGTTAAATGTCAGACCGTGTTCGCGAACTTCATATCTCTGAATGACGCTTTCAGGCAGCGGAAACAAAAGAACCGGAGGATGCTGCCGGGGAATTTTTGTAACGTTAAAAGTCTGCTCCCTGCTTGAAATCTTTGATTCTTCAGAAATTCCCGATGCGATCACTCTCCAATAATATTTTCCTTCATCCAAATTATACGAAATGCGCATTGCAGAAATTTCTTCATTGAGGATCAAAGGTTTCTTAAAATTCTTATCTTTTGAAACCTGAAGTATATAATTTGAAGCAATATCATTTCTGCTCCATGAAAAGTTAATAGAAGGAGATAGGTATGTATAAGAAAAATTACGATTCGACTCAGGAGTGTATAAAGTT
>Ga0224501_10003531_pt1 | contig 12316 bp, 11 predicted proteins | sample SF_Oct11_sed_USG_4_FD_169105 | JGI IMG/M metagenome (GOLD analysis project Ga0224501, IMG submission 169105) | Sediment microbial communities from San Francisco Bay, California, United States - SF_Oct11_sed_USGS_8_1 | ecosystem: Environmental > Aquatic > Marine > Sediment | place: USA... | reverse complement strand
CATAAAGACTATTGATACACGCAAACTCGACTATGAACCAGATTTGAACTTAGAGGATATCACTACTCTACATCTCGATATCTTAGCCTCTCAGAAAGGTTTTAAAAGGCCTGTCCCAACCCCTTGGGGTCCGTAATCATTCTTGATCTTCTTTCATATTTTTAAGAACGAGAATTGCAAAAATTATCATTCACTATTATAAAAATAAACATAGAGCTTAGAGCAGTTCCCAATGATTTATAATTTCAAACAAGAGGCAAGTAATTGATAGAGACACTCACATTGGCCAAGGTTAGACAACACTTTCCTCGACCTCAAGTTGAGGACGTTTCATCTGAAATAACTCAACAGATGATACGTTTATCAGGTCATATACGTCCAGGTATGTCAGTGGCTATTACTGCAGGGAGCCGGGGCATAAATAATATTGCACTTATTTTACAAACTATAGTAAAAACACTGCGCATAATGGGAGCGGAACCCTTTATTGTTTCTGCAATGGGAAGTCATGGTGGTGGCACAGTAAGCGGTCAGAAAAGTATTTTACATAATCTCGTCATTACTCCGGAGAGAATCGGCGCACCATTGAAAATCACTTCTGATGCAGTAGAAATCGATACTACACCAAGTGGACATATTTTATATATAGATTCAGAAGCAATGAAAGCAGACGGAATCTTACTCGTGAACCGGATTAAACCGCACACTGCTCTTGGCGATAACATGGCAAGCGGCTTATTGAAAATGCTGACTGTAGGACTTGGAAAAGTCCCGGGAGCTATGCAGGTACACAGATTAGGCGCATCGGGCATTTATCAAGCCATTATGGAGATGGCACAGATGGCACTGAAAAAATTACCAGTGTTAGGAGGTTTAGCAATAGTAGAAAATGGTTATATGGAAACCGCCAAAGTAGAATTATTTTTACCTGAGGAGATGGATGAGGGAGAACGAAAATTGCTGAAGCTTGCGAGCAGTCTCTTGCTATGCCTCCCTTTACAGGAGTTAGACCTCTTGATTGTTGAGGAGATGGGTAAAAATTACAGTGGCACCGGGATGGATACACATGTTATCGGTCGCTGGAAAATTCAAGGATTCCTTGAACCAGATTCACCTAAAATAAAACGTATTGTTGTGTTACGCCTTTCAAATGCCTCTGAGGGCAATGTAAATGGGATTGGACTTGCTGATTTCACAACTCTCAAATTAATTCAGTCTATTGACTGGAATGCTACGTTGACTAATATCCGCACTACCGGATTCTGGCTTCGTGGGTTCTGTCCTCCATTCCTTGAAAGCGACCGTGAAGCAATTACATGGGCTCTTGAAAGTCTGCAAATGCCTCAGGGAACTCCTCTCTCAGCAGCACGAATACGCAATACCCTTCACTTAGAAGAACTATGGCTGAGCGCTCAAGTATTAAAGGCAGCATCACACTGCGAGCAGATAGGACCATTTAAGCCCCTCCGATTCAATCAGGAAGGCGAGCTCGTACCAGAAGAATAACAGTGAGGTCTATTTCAGCTTCTCAAGCTCTTTAACAAGATTCTCAAGATGCGGCCTTTTGTTAATATCGTGTATATCTATATATCGAATGATTCCCTTTTTGTCGATAACAAAAAGTGCCCTTTCAGATACACCATTAGAACGCAACACACCGTATTTATCTGCAACTGCACCGTGTGGCCAGAAGTCTGAAAGCACAGGAAACCATAACTTCCCCATTGGTGTGGTCCATGCATATAAGGTCGGGATGTTATCCACAGTAATACCAATCAGGATCGCATCATATTTATCGAAGTAATTCTTTGCGATATTGTAACCCGGCCATTGATCTGAGCACACAGGGGTCCAGGCTGCGGGGACAAAAGAGATAACCACATTCTTTTTCCCAAGGTACTGGTTCATGGATACTTTCTCCCCGGAAATAGCTGGCAGGGTAAAGTCAGGGGCCTGGTCTCCAACCTTGAGCTTAGGAACGCTATCAATAGGTTTAAGGGTACCTGGCTGGTAAATATAGTCCTTGAACATTTCTGACAGGCATTGGTCAGTTGTAATAAAGGTAATGATAGAGATAATCCAAATTATCAAGATAAGTCTTGTGATTCTCTTTTTATTCATAGTCAATCCTCCTATTTTAACCCGGAACGTTTACGTATCATTTTCAAAAAATCTTCAGCGTTCTTGATAGTCCCCAGTTCTGAATAAATGACCTGATGGGTTCCTTTCTTATTGATTTTGATTGCAATGAAGTAAGGAGTTCTGACCTCTCCACACGCTTTATGAATAGAAAAATCTTCATCCTGGAAAAGCGGGAAAGGGATATCATAAGTTTTTCTAAAGGTATCAACTTCAAAGGGAGTATTTCCTGCTCCGATACCGATAATTTTAATCTTACCTTTCAGATCCGGGTTTTTCTCTATGAGATTGAAAAGTTCGTTTACTATAGGAGCTTCTTTCTGACAGTAAGGACAGTACATGCTGTATATTTCTATAATCACGACATTTGCCTTTATCTGTGGTATGGTGAAAGAACCATCTCCCTTAAGCCCGAGGTAGTTTTTTTCCTCCGGACTTTTTGGCATTTGAAGTTTTATATCTGGCAGCATACCGCCCTCTTTTGGTGGCTCGTTCGCTGCGAGGGCAACAGCAACAAATCCTGAAAAAAGAAAGATAATTACTGTTATTGAGATGATTGTTTTTTTCATTGCTTTTCCTCCAATACGCAGGATATTTATATTATTTACTCTTAATATTACTATTGACTTATCTCAGGATATTGTCAAGGATTTTCTTATCCCTTACCGATCATCCTGTTCATGCTTCCAGTCTTATAGCCATCGAGGTCAACGGATATAAATTTATACCCAAGAGATTTTAATGTTTCAGAAATAATCTTTCTTTTTTCCGGCACCAATAATAACTCAATTTCATCCTCTCCAACCTCAATCCTCGCACTCCCATTATGATCTCTTACCCGTATTTCATGAAATCCAAGAGACCTAAGAAAGTCTTCTGCTTTTTCTACACGTCGTAAAGCCTCTTTTGTTATCCTCTGTCCATAGGGAAACCTCGAAGAAAGGCATGGAGAGGATGGCTTATCCCATGTGGGAAGACCAAATTGTCGTGAAAGTTCTCTGACCTTTTTTTTTGAAATTTTTACCTCTATCAGCGGGCTTCTCACCTTGTATTTTGTCGCAGCCTTTCTGCCGGGTCTGTAATCTGAAGTATCATCAACATTACTGCCATCAAGAACAAACTTGTATCCTTCAGAAGATGCGATACCTGAAAGCTTTTTGAACAATTCATCCTTGCAGAAAAAACATCTGTCAGGAGTGTTATTCACAAAATCCTCTATTGAAAACTCTTCTGTCTTTATAATCCTGTGCTCTATCCCGAATTCTGAGCTCATTTTCTTTGCCATGAGGATGTCGCCAGAGGGTATTGTTTCTGAAACTGCTGTTACCGCAAGAGTTCTAATGCCTGAAATTTGCAGTGCCTTCAGAAGAAAGGTGCTATCAACACCTCCAGAGTAAGCAAGCACAGCGCTCTGCATGTTTTTCAGAATTTCTATGAGTTTATCTAATTTATTGTTTTTCATAAATAGGAAGGCAGGGGATAGCCCTGGGAGTGGTTTTTAATTCTGCTCGCATGAGGCGGAGAGCGACAGGGCTATCCCCTGCCTTTTTTCTTTTCTCATAACTCGTCACTCATCACTGTTTTTTTATAGGACTGTAACTTCATAATTTTCCTGATGGAGGTTACTGTTTCCTTTTACCGTAACTTTTACGTTATAGTAAATTTCTATATCCTCGAGCCCCTGTCGTTCCTCATCAGAAAGAAGCTCTGCAACAGAAGGATGGGCTGTCACAATAATCCTTTCGCCGCCACGTCTTGTGAGCCTCTTTATCTTTCTGAATATCTCGTAACAGAGTGTTCGGGGTGATTTGACAAAGCCTTTACCCTCACAATACGGACAGGCTTCACAGAGTACTCTCCCGAGGCTCTCTCTGACACGTTTTCTTGTCATCTGGACAAGCCCGAGTTCTGATATATGGGATATTGTGTTTTTTGCCCTGTCTTTCCTCATCGTCTCAATAAACCCATTAAAAACCCGTTCCCTGTTTTCTATTTTTTCCATATCAATGAAATCTACAATGATAATTCCGCCAAGATTTCTTAGCCTTATCTGGTAGGCTATTTCCTTGACAGCCTCAAGGTTGGTCTTCAGTATCGTGTCTTCAAGTTCTTCCTTACCAACAAACTTGCCTGTATTTACATCTATCACGGTCATTGCCTCTGTCTGATCAATAACAATATAGCCACCTGACTTCAACCATACTTTTCTGCCAAGAGCCCTTGATATATCGAGTTCAATTCCAAAAGTATCGAATATGGGTTCTGTCCCTTCATAGAGTTCTATCTTCCCCAAAAGTTTTTCAAAGTGGGCTTTTACGAAATCCTTAATACGTTCGTACTCTTCTTCGGAGTCTATCACAAGCCTCTTCATATCCTGGCTCATAAGGTCCCGTACACTTCTGAATACAAGGTCAAGATCGCTGTAAAGAAGAGAAGGTGCAGTGACTCTGTCTTTTTTCTTCTGAATGGTCTCCCATAATAAATAAAGAAACTCAAGGTCTTTCTTAAGGTCTTCTTCGGTAGAACCCTCACTTGCTGTCCTTATAATCATCCCATACCCTTTTGGTTTTATATCTTCAACAATCTTTTTGAGTCTTGCTCGTTCTCCCTCGTCAGATATTCTCCTTGATATTCCTATATGCTCGACATTTGGCATTAACACAAGATATCTACCAGGTAATGTTACATATGAGGTAAGCCGCGCCCCCTTACTGCCAATTGGGTCTTTTGAGGCCTGCACAAGGATTTCCTGTCCTTCCTGGACAAGATCCTCAATGGTGAAGTCTGGTTTCCCTTTTCTTGAAACCAGTTCAAGAGAGTTATTCTTTTCTTCTTCATCGAGAAAGGGCGCAAATTCTTCCAGACCTGCACGGATGTCAGTCACATAGAGGAAAGCTGCTTTTTCAAGGCCTATATCAACGAAAGCTGACTGCATACCAGGGAGGATTTTCACCACCTTGCCTTTATATATGTTCCCCACAAGGCTTGCATCGCGCTTCCTTTCAACATAAAACTCTACGACCTGACCTCCTTCGAGAAGGCCAACCCTTGTCTCTTCACGAGTCACATTAATCAGGATTTCACTGTCCACTGTAAGCTCCGCTCAATGGGGGTGACCCATCCATTATCCCATCCATAAAGGGCAACTCTTGTTATGTCCAGTTCATCTATGGGGACATTAAAGACTTTGGGAAGAAGTTCATTGAGTCTCACCTTTATATCTCCCTGGTCTGCCACTATTAAATTTATCATATTTTCACTTATCATTCTTGCTGTTTCTACCATATCCCTGAGGTTTACTCTATATTTTTCTCTGGACACACTCATCTCTTTTTCTGATAAAAATGTATGAATGTGGGATAAATCTCTGCCTTTTATTTCATATTCATATCTTGTGATTAAATTGCTCAGAGATTTTGTATTCTCTGCTATCACTACCATATCCTTTATATCTATCCCTTCGGGGAGTACACTGTTCAGTCTCCTCATAGTTATAACTATATCAAAAGGCGGTATTATTTTCATATCAAAATACTCACTGAGCCCTCTGATGCCTACACCGAGTGGAGGGCCAAAAGACACCTCTAAATGTGGGTGAAACCCTTGTGAATACTCAATGGAAATTTCCGCTCTTCTTAAAGCCCTGAGCAATGTTGTCATGAGTTCAAGATGCGAGAGATATTTCAACCTGCCTGTCTTGGAGAATTCTACTCTTATATTTAAAGGCTTAAAATGTCTTACGTTGAGATGTTGAGATGTATTTTCTCCTGTTGTACTTCCGATCTTCTCAACTTCTAAGCTTCTCAGCTTCATTGAGTCTTCTTTACATTCAAGTCCACAGAGGTGACAGGTTTTTCTACAGTCAGGCGTGATATCACCTGACAATGCTTTCTGGTGTTCCTTCCACAGGAATTCTTTTTTCACACCAACATCTATATTTTCCCAGGGGAATATGTCTGAACTTTCATACATTTTTTCGGAAAAATCTTCTGCGTTTATACCGGTGAGATTCATTGCCCTTTCCCATTTCTCAAACTCAAAAACTTCTGACCATCCATCAAGCCTGCACCCCTGAGACCACGCTGTTTCTATAAGGAGCGCAAGGGTCTCATCACCTCTGGAAAGAGCAGCTTCGAGGAGACCCATCTTCACATTATGACTTTTTACCTTAAAGCCTCTCTTTACAAGGACATCCTTAAGATACCCTATTTTACTTTTGAGACGTGCAGCAGGGTTCTGTCCGTACCACTGAAATGGTGTGTGGGGTTTTGGAACAAAGGGAGAAATCCCTGCGTGTATATTCACAAACCTTCCTGTATACTGTCTTGCTATTTTGAGTGCCTTAATGACCATTCCGGATATTTTTTCTATATCTTCTTCTGTCTCTGTAGGAAGTCCTATCATGAAATAGAGTTTTATAGTATGCCAGCCTTCTTTAAATAGTGTTTTAAGTGCACGTTCATAGTCGTCTTCAGAAAAATCTTTATTGATTGCTTTTCTGAGCCTCTCGCTGCCTGCCTCCGGTGCAATGGTAAAACCGGTCTTCCTCACAGTCCGAATCTCTTTGAGGAGATCATGGTTAATAGATGCAACTCTCAGAGATGGAAGTGAAAGGGCGATCTTATTTTTTGAAAATCTCTTATTAAGTTCCTTAACAACATGTAAAAGGCAGCTATAATCTCCTGCACTCAGAGATGTTAACGAAACTTCTTCATAACCTGTATTTTTCAAAGAATTCTCTGCGATCTCCAGGACCTTTTCAGGACTCCTCTCACGAACTGGTCTGTAGGTGATACCTGCCTGACAGAATCTGCAGCCTCTTGAACACCCCCTCGAAACTTCTATATTTACCCTGTCATGGATAAGCGGAGTGTATGGAATAATCGGATTAACCGGATAAGGAGCATCATCAAGTGATCCTATGAAACGCCGCTTAATCAATGAAGCCTGTGACTTTGAACTTTGAACTTTGAACTTTGAACGATGGATTAAAGGCACATACATCCCCTCAATCTCAGACAGAGCTAAAAAGAGAGATTCTCTCTTTCCGTCTCCATCTATCTTCCATTGATAAACTATATCAAGTATATCTTTTATAGCCTCTTCTCCATCTCCGATCAAGAAGGCATCGATAAATGGAGACATCGGTGCCGGGTTAACAGTACACGGCCCACCAGCAATAACAAGCGGATAGCGGTGTGCAGTGGATTTATTATTCCTTTCGTCAGTTCTGAGCGGGATTCCACCAAGGGAGAGCATATTAAGAACTGTGGTATATAAAAGTTCATACTGAAGGCTGAAGCCTACAATATCAAAATCTCTTAATGGCCTGTGAGATTCTAAAGATGAGAGGGGTATGCCCTTTGTCTTCATCTCAGCCTCAAGGTCAAGCCATGGAGAGAACACCCGTTCAGCAGACGCATAGGGAAGGTCGTTGATTATTTTGTAAAGTATCTTGAGTCCGAGATGAGACATCCCGACCTCATATACATCAGGAAACGCAAGTGCAATTCTTACTGCAGCTTTCTTATGGATGGAATTGATTTCGTTATTGATATAACGGCTTGGTTTCAGAAAAGACGAAAGATTCATAGCTAAGAATACCACCTTAAAACTTTCTTTGGCAAGACAGGAGGCAACCTAAAGCCAAGAATTCCACTTGACTATAAATGGGGTTCAATGTTTATGTATAATACATCTATGCAGAATATAAGGTTTTCTCTTCTCCTTTTTTTGGTTATCCTTATTGTATCCTGTTCTGGGAAACCAGCAGTGAAACCTGAAGGACCATTCAATCCTGAAAAGTCACTTGCAAGAGCAAATGAACAGATAGACAAAAAAGATTATGAGGATGCAAGGGCAACACTTCTTGAGATTAAAAACAGGGACCTGTCCAAAAAATTTGCTCCTCTCGCACAGCTCAAGATTGCGGATTCTTATGTAAAAGAGGGTGAGCCTGAATTGGCTGTTATTGAGTACCAAAAATTTCTTGAGGTATATCCTGACCATAAGTATGCCATGTATGCACAGTACCAGATTGCTATGGTCCACTTCGGTCAAATAGAGGGCCCTGAGAGGGGATATAGCGGTGCAGCCAAGGCCCTTGAAGAATTTGAGAAACTCAAGAAAATGTTTCCAAGAAACCCCTATAGAGAGATTATAGATATCAGAATCGAGAATTGCAAAAATATAATTGCAGATTACGAATTTCTTGTTGGGGAGTTCTATTACAAAAAAGAGTCGTATAATTCAGCAATAGCCAGATTCGATGGATTGATGAAAAAATACCCTCATTACAAACGTGAAGCTGATGTGATGTTTTATTGCGGAATGTCTTATAAAAAACTGGGACAGAAAGAAAAAGCTATAGAGTATTTGAATCGTCTTATCGAGAAGTATCCAAATTACAAGATTATCAAAGTTGCAAAGAAAGAACTTGCTACTATCAAATAAGCTTACAGAGCACAAACATTTTTTCAAATAGTGTGAGGTGTTTTTGAGTCTATTATAGTTTGAGATATGAATTGAATTACTATCCCTCATTTATCAATCTGAAAAGCAAAAGGGCTGTTGTGGTCGGAGGTGGCAAGGTTGCAGAAAGAAAAATCCTTACTCTCCTCAAGGCCGGTGCATGCATAACAGTCATAAGTCCTGAAATTACAAAGAGACTCGAGAAAGAAAAAATCAAAAAAAATATAAAACATATTTCCCGGCACTATAGAAAAGGCGATCTCAAAAACTCATTCGTTGTCATTGCTGCAACAGATTCCCCTGTCATGAACACAAAGGTCTCTGAGGATGCACCGTACCTGGTGAATGTTGTTGATACCCCGTCTTTATGCAATTTTATCGTCCCTTCGGTTATAAAGCGAGGACATTTAACTATTGCGGTCTCAACCAGTGGTGTGAGCCCTGCCCTTTCAAGGGCAATTCGCAAAGAACTCGAAAAACTCTATGGCCCTGAATTTGCTGACTATTTAAAATTATTGAAAAAAATTCGCAAAAGTGCACTGAAAAAAATTCCCGATAAAAAGAAAAGGGCTGGGTTTTTAAAAAGCCTTGCTTCAAAAGAAATTTTTGAGATGCTCAGGAAGAAAGGATTTAAAGATGTTGCAAAGAATCTCTTATCGTTTAATACTACAAGAATCACAATTTAAAATAAGAAAATTACAAAGGAGTTATGCCATGATGATTCGAGTAATCGCATTCAGTATGATTTTGTTGTTTTTTGCCATGCCTGCTTCTGCCCAGTTTGAACAAATCTTCAAAGGGCTGAGCTCTGGTCAGAGAAGTGGACTGAGCGACGTTAAAATTGGTTCTGGTTTAAAAGAGGCATTGCAGATCGGAACTGAAAACGCTGTCAGTTTAACAGGAAGAACTGACGGATATTTTATGAACCAGGCAATCAAGATACTGATGCCAGAAAAACTGAGGAATCTGGAGAAAGGGTTGAGGACAGTAGGTTATGGTCCACAGGTAGATGAGTTTATACTGAGTATGAATCGTGCGGCTGAACAGGCTGCGCCACTCGCGAAACAGATTTTCCTGGATGCAATTGGTGAAATGAGTTTTGACGATGCCCAAAAGATTCTCTCAGGCGGAGATACTGCAGCCACAGATTATTTTAAAACGAAGACTACCAATAAGCTCACCACCGCATTCAGTCCTGTTGTCGAACAGACGATGAACGAGGTTGGAGTTACCCGGCAATATAATGAGCTGGTCGGGCGCTTTCAGTCCATTCCATTCATGAAGAGCGAAACACTTGACATTAACCATTACGTGGTGACGAAGGCTCTTGATGGATTGTTTCTCGTGCTTGGTGACGAGGAGCGCAAGATCCGTACAAACCCGGCAGCCAGAGTCACAGACCTCCTGAAAGAAGTATTTTCAAAGTAAAAGAGGAGTGGGATGGAGGTGATATGGATTTAACAAATTTTGAAAAGATGGAAGCTCCCCAGCTTCGAAGCTACCTTGAATTTCTCCTCTGGCATTACAGGGTAGTAGATGCCTTCTGGTTCATCTATGTTGGAGAGCGCTTTGGTCAGCCAGTTGCAGAGCGTATCAATGAACAAGTCTGGGCACGTGTCGCCGGAATGGCTGCAAAAGATATTCTCTCACGCTTTCAGATTCAAGAAAAAGGTCTAAGAGGTTTCGTAAAAGCTCTGAATCTTTTCCCCTGGCGTATAATCGCAGGCTATCATATCCATGAAGAAGAGAACCAGGTGATTATATCTGTTCCTTCCTGCCCCACTCAGGAGGCACGGCTCCGGAGAGGACTGGAAGAGTTTGTATGCAAGGAAATGCACAGGGGTGAGTTTATCAACTTCGCCCAACAGGTAGATGAACGCATTCGTGTCGAATGCCTCTTTGCCCCGCCTGATCCCCATCCCAAGGAAATGTTCTGTCAGTGGCGCTTTTATCTTGAGGAAAATACAGGTTAAGCTGTACAAGAGAGGTGAATTGTCATGCAAAGACTCATTAAGAAAAGAGCAAAAAAGGCTGGTCTTCCTCCAGGGACACTTATTCATATCGGGGAGAAGAAGACTGATGAAATAAAGATTACTGCAGTCGATTACGACGAGACACTTTTTCAGGAAAAAGAATTAAAGACGATCGTGGAATGTTTTCCTTACAAAGACAAGCCTGCCATAACATGGATTAATGTAGACGGTGTGCATCAGATTGAGACCTTAGAAAAACTTGGTGATTGCTTTGGATTGCATCCTCTTGTCCTTGAAGACATTCTGAACACCGACCAACGTACGAAAATAGAGGATTACGGTGACTATATTTATATCGTTTTGAAAATGCTTTATTACAACAACTCAAGCACTGAGACGGTTACAGAGCAGATAAGTCTGATCCTTGGACAGAATTTTGTCCTCTCTTTTCAAGAAGGGATAAAAGGAGATATTTTTAATCAAGTGAGAGAGCGAATCAGAAACGGTAAAGGTCGCATAAGAAAAATGGGAGCTGATTATCTTGTTTACACTTTGTTAGATACAATAATTGACAACTATTTTATAATCCTTGAAAAACTCGGAGAGAAAATAGAGTTCCTTGAAGACGAATTAGTGACGAATCCAACTCCGGCAACCTTACAGATAATTCACAATTTAAAGAGAGACATGATATTTCTGCGTAAGTCGGTCTGGCCTTTACGGGAAGTAATCAGTGTCATGGAAAGAGGAGAATCACCACTTGTTCAGGAAACGACTGGCTTATATCTGAGAGATGTTTACGACCATACAATTCATGTAATCGACACAATAGAGACATTCAGAGAAATGCTTTCCGGGATGCTCGATGTGTATCTCTCAAGTATCAGTAATAAACTGAATTCGATAATGAAGGTATTGACTATTATTGCGACGATATTCATGCCGCTCACTTTCCTTGCAGGAGTTTATGGAATGAACTTCAAATATATGCCTGAACTCGAGTGGCGCTGGGGTTATCCTATAGTGTTACTCTTCATGTTCAGTATTGGTATTTCCATGCTCATTTATTTCAAGAAGAAAAAATGGATGTAATTAAGGGAATAATAGATTGTGATTAGCCTCCTGGTTTTTGTTGTGATAGTGATATTCTTAGCAAGCTATCTTTTTTATGGCAGATTTTTATCCAAACAGATGAGATTGGACGATTCCCGTCCGACACCTGCATGCCGGTTAAACGACGGAGTTGATTTTGTTCCGGCAAAACCTACCCTTCTTTTAGGTCAACATTTTTCTGCAATCTCAGCAGCAGGTCCAATTGTAGGGCCAATTCTTGCATGTATCTGGTTCGGCTGGCTGCCTGCGGTACTGTGGATTATAATCGGCGCAGCATTCATCGGCGGGGTACAAGATTTTTCAAGTCTCGTTGCCTCGATAAGACATAAGGCAGCATCTATTGGCGAGATTGTAAAACTCCATATGTCCCGCACATCGCATATTCTTTTTCTTATATTTGTCTGGTTCGCGTTAATTTATGCCATCATTACATTTACTGATATCACTGCCCAGACATTTAAGACGATCACTGAAGGAATGGCTTTTGGTCCAGGGGTGGCTGCCTCGTCGATACTTTACCTTTTACTCGGATTAATTATGGGAATCTTGTTATACAGATTTAAGCTTAAACTCTGGCTTGCTACATTGATATTTTTGCCTTTGGTATTGATTATCGTATG
>Ga0224501_10003529_pt1 | contig 12317 bp, 8 predicted proteins | sample SF_Oct11_sed_USG_4_FD_169105 | JGI IMG/M metagenome (GOLD analysis project Ga0224501, IMG submission 169105) | Sediment microbial communities from San Francisco Bay, California, United States - SF_Oct11_sed_USGS_8_1 | ecosystem: Environmental > Aquatic > Marine > Sediment | place: USA... | reverse complement strand
ATATTTACCAATGACGGTTTGTACACAGAATAGCTCCTGCTAATGCTGAATAATCTGTTATACTCTTGCCTTGCAAAGTGAGATCAATCAGCAGCCATGCTGACTCCAAATAATTTTTCATATATTTATTCTCATACTCACGAAGATTACTTTTATATGTATCATAAAAACATTGTGCATTGAGTGAATTTTCGAACATATTGCTCAAACAGCAAAAAGAACTTCATTTTCTGTTTAGGTCATATAAGCCTAAATAGTGAGTCAACAGCTTAGGATAGGGAAGAAACCGGGTTTGAGCAAGATCTTCTGAGAAATGAGATGTAGGGTACATTGTGAGACAGTGTTTTTCAGTTCACTTACGTGTTAAGGAATTGCCAACAAAAATTATGTGATTTTTCTGATTTTTAGAAATCTTTTGGAAGATTTCTGGGAGCATGCAACGATATTGATAGAGAACTCAATCGATGTTTAAAAAAAGAGGTTGGTCAATATAAGTAGTAGCTCTCAATCAACTCACTGATCTAGAGTCTCTCAACAAGCCTGGGCAGTTAAATAATTTTCATGTATCATTTTCAGTGGTTTAACTGGTCGATTTTCTGCCTCTGTCAAGAACATTTGATGCAGCAATCACTTCTATATTCTCTTGGGATTAAATTGGGTATGCAATCATAGTAGCAGTTTATTTGCTCTAAATGCGCATTGTTCCGCTGCCCTGTACTCATCTAAATAAGACCCAGATAGTTTCAAGTAATTTATGTTGGGTTTTTACCGGAAGTACAGATGAATGAAATAACAATGAGAATAATCATTATATTTCCATTGGGGTCATGTACAGATCAGGTTTGTCGGTGTCTTTTGTAGAGACAAGCGAGAAGAGACAACAACCAGACTCGATACCAAGAGAATAAAAAGAAAAGATTGGAACAGTACGGGAAATGATTAACGGTGTTTCTTTTTATTTATCCAAAAGTTTTACCTCTGATAATAATTTCTTGAGATTATATTAAAGTGCCAAACTCATCCAACTATCCAATTTATACCTACCTACCTATACCTAGGCGTTATCGCATGATCTATTCGCATGAAATCGGCTATTGCCACTTAGACCTAAGCATCTCACAATTGACAACATAAGAGTGGCATAGCTGCTTGGCAATTCAGAGGGAATATAATGCAACCACATATACCACTGGCTCACTGAATAATGCTGATGATCATTGTTTGCAATGCTGAACAAGTGAACCTAGCAAAATATACCTTTTTTGGGTGGTGTCCGCTCTCGGAGATTTATTCTCCAATGAGAAGATAACTCTATGGTCCGTCGTACCGTATTCCCAATCCAATCAAAGTTGCTATAACAAGTTGAAAAGAAACTAATTGGAATCGCTGATGCAAGGTCAGATTTTTTGTCGGGGTCATTTGAATGATTACTTTCCAGATGCAAAGCGATCTTTGCAGGTGTCCGGATCGCATGCTCCAAAACCGTGCACTCTCCTGCCGACTGGTATGAAATAGTAATCTGAGAAACGGCTGCCGACCTTCCGAATTTCTTTCAGGTTTGGTGGAATTAAACTTATACTAGTCTGATCTAAATAATAAAACAGTCGATGATCAGTCAAGACTACCAGATACAATCATACAATACATACATACAAGTTGATACAAATCAAATCACGCTGCAATGGAGTGAGTTTTCAGTTGACGCCACTCACCAGTTGGGTCATGAAATGAAAGAGCTGTATAAATCCATCTACTGTAGTAGCAGTCAATAGCAGTAGCACTACCCTCTTGATGTTTTGATTTTGTTCACTACTAAAGCCAGCACTCAATGTACTCCTTAATCTAAAGCTCACAGTCACAGGTACCCGTAATGCCGTATACTCAACGAGCTTCACTTCGATATCAAACCAGATTAATGTTTTCTTTTCACACTGGCGTGGTTGCTCCTTTAGACCCAAGTCTCAAGACTGAAGTAAATAGGACATCCATAGCAAAGTAGCGTAAGATTGCGCACTACTAAAAGGCAAACCATCTAGTGGACCTGATAAGATAATATTACCATGTATATCACCACTCACCCAATGACTTATTTCCGCGATGGTCTATTGTGTCTCATAGAGAAGAGCTCTGTTTGGGTGGCCTCATTCATATAACATCTACTAAACTAGGAGTTGGACCAGGCACCTTCGGCCCCAAGCCGTGGTCGCGCTGTCCACTGAGGCAGTACTTCAATTGAGGGGTTGAATTGCTTTTGGTACTGATATTGGCAGACAGAGAGTTACTCTCCCCATGTAGGCGACTTATGCGCAATTGGAATAATAGAAGCTTAGAAGTCAATCTCTTGATCATGCAGTTCACCTGATGTCTTCTTTATTTACAGGTTGCCTCTCTTTCTCACCAATGGAGAGTTCAGAGAATGGTGAGTAGGATCTGTTCCCTCTTACGCAGCAAGCAGAGTTAGCATAGTGTAGTAATTATAATAGCTGGGGCTAGCCAGTGTCAGTTGCCGATTATGTTTTTTACTTTTTCGTTGTACCCACTGATGAAGTGGAACCGTTGAACACGACGGTTTAATCTTTCCCGGGACCCGGTATGCAGTAGTTTTTCCACAAAATAAAGACCCAAAATAAAGCCGGAAAGCTCTCTCTAAAACATAGAGCGCTTACTTTAGAGGCTCTATCTATGACCAGTTCGTGATCGGAAGCAGCAGAAATGTAAAATTCGAACTTTACTAGCGATGATTTCAGTAGCTGTTAAAACTACAAGAGAACTCACAAGATTTCAGGGTACTGGCACCCACAACAACAGCTAAATTCTGCACCACCGGCACCCAGGCGCAACATTTTATTTACGTAGCAAAGATTCTTCTGTTGTCAAGCCTCTAGTATCCACGTAGCTTTTATCCAAAAAACATCCAGACAGCTGTTTAGTTGATGATAGGTTTAGAAGCCCAGTATATAATTACGTATCTATCGAAACCACTAAAATAATCAACCTCTGTGAACTTGAAACAGTCTTCTGACAATATTTGATTTTCTTGAAATTACAGTTCGGCCGTTCATTTTTATCATGTGTTTTTAACCTACAAACACATTCGGGCCTTCTAAGTCTAGAGCTTGCTCTAACCCTGTATGAGCTTTGAATTGGGTGAGGAGCTCTCACAACGTTCTAACGAGTAAATGTATTTTATGTCCACAAGTGTGTCTTTAGCCACTCTGAACAATATCTACGGGCAGACCTGACTAATCCTGGAAAGGTTAGTATTTAAAGGTCTCCGGTGAATAACTGGTATTGATACTATCACACGTTATCATGGCTTTATCCATCTATCTCCCTACGCGTGCAGGTAAACTTATTGCTAGGTTCAGGTTCTCAGTTACTTGACAATTTTTCAAGGGGTTATGCCACAGTCGAGAGTAGACGCACTTTTGGAGTTGGGTTCTCCATTCTTGAAGGGAGGCCACTTCGCATTCATTGCAGCAATAGCGAGTGGTCTTTTGCCACAAAACAAATATTGGTCACTTGAATAACTATGGCCCGAATGGCCCAAGTAGAAAGAAAATGGGATCTAATTACTAAAACTTAGTAACCTAATGATCTTTACTCCGTCATAACATCAAGTAGAATTCAAAATTGAACGTAATATTGGAGAAAAGTGGAGTTATAAGAAGTGCTTTGCATCCACAGTCTGAAAAGTGCATCATAGAGGGGTCTAAGTATGCACATTGGATAGGGCTATATCTAAGCTTTCATTTGAGTTGGGTATTGGTCTAATTTGTTCGTGGTAGGCTTCAGAATTAAAAAAAGTGAAGGCGCTTTTGGCCATGGCTTAACCCCTTTAACTTATGGTTTTTCATGTAGGGTATCGGGTTAAATTAGTGGCTTTTTGTTACTTTGGAGCTGCCCCACTCACTTAGCGTTGGCTCAGATACTGGACAGCATTATTACATGTAGCCTAAACAAATGTATGCATAGAATGATCATATGGTCTCATAGAACTGACTATGGATTTATGTTGTAAGTTTAGAGAATTAAACCAGTCCAGTTGGTGCAATGACAATAAAGGCCACCGGTCTGTGCTAGGAAAGCTTGTCCTATTCACTCTGTTATTTAAGTTTCTTTAGTCTAAATTAGTCTCATGCCTATTCCCTCATTTTTGCTATTGTTCAAAGTTCGAAAACTCCTGCGCCTGTGTCGACGCAGCTTACACTATTGTTATTTTTTCTCTTCTATGACAAGCCAAGTTCTTTGTGTAGTACAGCGTTTGTATTCCCTTGGCTCTAAAGACCTATTGACTAGCAATAACAATAACTATAATAATCTATTGATAGCGCTGGCAACTAATAATAATAATGCCAACTATAATGAGTAGTAAAGGCAAGGGAGGGATTTACTGCAGCTGCTAATTAGCCTACATGATGTATATCTAAATAGTAGTTATCAAGAGCTGGAATGCTTATATTCTATAAACTGCTGTAAAGGCTTATTCATATTGCTTTTACTAGCAGGACTACTGCATAACCTTTGTAGCGTCGGCGACGGAGAAGATGGGATTGTATAGCAATGACACATTGAGTATTTCACAACTCCGTCTGCTTTATCCTGACATGCAGACTTGTTTAGATGATGAAGTCATCGACCAATTGACTGAAGAACTTTCAGGTAAAACACATTTGGACACTTCTGTGGTTCAAACCCATCAGGTCTCTTTTCCTCATCCAGTGTTGCTCGTTTAGGTGTCAGGTTCTCTGAGCATGCAGACTGTTGTGTCTTGAGTTGTTAGGGCTCTTGTCCACTGTTCCTTGTATTTTCTCTGTCCTGTTTCACCTAAAGAGATTACTGTTCGCCCTTCATGAGTTGACGGTGTAGGAAAAAATTAGTAGGCTCTTGACAAAAAACTGATATCCATCTTAGTGAGGTGATAAAGCCCTTCATAGCACTTATGTGTTGGATGGTTTCATGAGACTGACAATGCTGCTAGATTACAGGCACAGGTCATGTGTTGCCGCAGCACCCAAGTGGAAATCAGTCGGAGCCCAACTTCCAACAGAACATAGATCACCATTGGGCGATTTCTTGGCCAATTTTAGCAAATTTTGTCTGTATTTCGTGGGATTTCTTACTCTGACAGGTCCCAAGATGGGTTTCTCTGAACGGTTTGTAGTCGTTTTGTATTTTAATTCGGCAGGTCTGTGCTGGGATTTTCTGATGCAACTGTTCTATAAATTACTACACTGTGCACTTTGGAATGTGAAAACCAGGGACTAACAAAAAACAATCTGCAAATATGAGGTCTCCTTCTGTACAGTGTAGAGTTACCCTTACCAGGGGGTCGGGGTTGGAGGAAGTCAGAGTTATAAAAAAAAGGGAAGATTGTGACGAGGGCTTGTCAAAACTAACATACTGAGCTTGCTGGCCCAAAAGGCATGTATTTGAGTCTTATCTCTCTGTCAGTTTTCTCAAAGAGAATAATCTATCAATGTTTTTGTGTATAGCCCTCCATACTCTGTATGCGACTGAAATCAATAACGATTGTCACTATCTCTTGTCATTTAGAACCTGTGCCAATTTACCAAACTGTTCAAAAACAATCATTCTGATAGCTCTATTCCCCAGTGCATAATATCTTCAAAAAGTAAAACAACCTGTACCACAACGCTCAGACAGTTTCATGCATGCACGATAATTTCTAGTGTTATGCTACCCATGAATGCGCCTAGTGTTCATACATCCAGGTAAGTTTAGTGCGTTCTCTAATGCTGGAGACCAGATGTGGTTGAAAAACCTCCTTGCTGAAACTGGTTCTGAATGTTTGCCTTCCAATGATATTCTTGGCATTACCTCCATGTTTTTGCTGCTGGGTGCTTGATCAACTTATCGACTGGGGCCTTTCTGGTTGGAGGTTTTACGCCAGTAAGAGGTAGGAATTTTGCAATGAGCTCCAACAATGATCATCGAATCAAAACTTCCCCAATTTAATTAGCGTCACGAAATAAACTAATGTTATTTCTTAGATAATAAGTAGCATTATTTTATTTCATCTTATGAAGTTAACTAAATTGGGGAAATTACTGCATATACAGTATTACTAAACCAGAGGTATATTGCTAGATTTATTTATGGTGATCCAGGTGGGCGGGCCTCTCTTATTTCGTGTAGCAATCAGAGCCTAAGGGGGGTTTCATCATCTTTATTTGAGCCTTGGTTATCTTTAAAATTAACCAAGACTAGTGCATCATTCTGCCATCATCAAATCTGCTATCCTAGCTGAATGTCTGACACATTTTAGGCGGCTGTTTCCTGGACCCAAACTGGGAGGAAGGCGAAGCGGTCGGGCAAACGGCATTCTGGTTAAAGTTGCTCAGTCGGCCAATCAATCCACAACTAAGGTCCCTAAAGCTGAGGTTTCTGGATAACGTAGCCTCGCTGGCGTACTCTGTGAGTAATTAGGCAATCAGTTGGTCGTAGCCATGGAGTTAAAGAATTAGAGGGAGGATAACTCTATGATTACAGCTCACTCCTGCCTAAAATTGAAATGGTTTGGTCTTCTTTGTTAATGTCAGCGTGGGAACCTGCTTCTATTTTAGTAATTTTCTGAAATAAGCCTAGTACAAGGTTTTATTAGGTGAGACGAGAACAGAAAAAATTGATTAGATCTCACAGCAGAGGCAACAGTTTATTGTTTCTCTTGGTGTGAATCGGTTTTGAGACTCAGGTGTTTTGTAGCATGTGAAGCAGTGTGTAACATGTGTCTAAACCATGGTGACATAATTTAAGTTCATCATAGACATGTAATCGTACGAATATGGTTCAAATGACTGACTTAGCATCAATACTGCGGATTTCTTAGTTTCAATTGAGTTTTCCATTGTATAATAACCTATTCAAAGCAGGTCTATAGAGTTCGGTGTGCATTTTTGTGAAAAAGATAGATAACCCCGAATCCATTCCTTGCATATTTTGAAATGTGGTGGGAGTTATTGCAGAATTTGTCCAATCTCTGATGGAAAGGCAATGTATATAAGTTGCTGTGGTCAGTAATGAATGAATGATCACCTTGTAGAATGGGGGTGGCAAGAAACCAAAGGAAGAAAACCGCATTAATGGTAAGTTGGCAAGTTCGGTGTTTTGTAGTTGTCCATACTTAGGGCGATTGCTTGTAAACCGGCGATTGACCCACTGCACTACCATTTGTACACTCGCCTTTGCTTTGCTGTTTCCTGTCTACTGACCTGTTACTGGCTGTTGGATTGGCTGTTTATATGTCAACAGGCCTGTGACAAGCTCGTTCATGTGCTTACAGGTGGTGTATCGAATGGTATCTCTTCTCCTCCTATCCTCCCTGGTGGTTTTCCGTTGGATTATGGCTCCAGTCAAATGGGCGGCTTCGTCACAGACACCATACCTCGTGCTCCCGTCTTCCCTATCACCACCAGTAAACCCCGACTCGGCAAGCGCTCCATAGACTCATTACTGGAAGCTAAGATAAGCGCATTGGGAGCCAACGAAGCTTTTGGAGAGGGGCCAATGAGCGAAGGGGCGGTGGCTACACCGATGCAGTGCCCCCACTGCCCATACACAGCTAGCTATGAGAGTCGGATCAACTCTCATATTCGTAATGTGCACAGTGTGGAGAAAGCCTACAAATGCACCCAGTGCGACTTCGCATCCGCTGTTGCACAGTCACTGAGTAGACATATAAACGCCGTTCACTCGGACACCCAATCGAATCCCGACGAAAAATGTAAAGGTGTACACGTGTGCGCCCTCTGCGGTTATCGGGCGGCTGGGAAAAATATCCTCGAGCTTCATATTAATGGGGTACATCTGAAATCCAAACCGCACAAATGCCCGCACTGCTCATACACCTCAGCGTATCCACAGTATATACCCAAACACATAGCGGCTGTACACGAGAAGAGAAAACCATACTCATGTGATTTATGCGACTACAAATCATCTTCCAAACAATACCTAGCCAAACACTGTGACGCAGTGCATCATAACATAAAGCCGCACTGCTGTCCGCATTGTCCATATTCTACATCCTACTCGCAGTACCTGTCTAAACACATTTCAGCTGTACATAAGGATGAGAAGCCATACAGGTGCCCGTACTGCGATTATCGGTGCGCATATAAGCAATACTTACCAAAACACATCTCATTCATGCACAAAGACAAAACCCCGCTGGAAGAAACTGTCAAAACTGAGCCAATGGAGGAAACTGTTCCTGGGATGAATCAAAATGGCGAGCAACTGTCTGCTGTTGCACTAACTGGGACATCCCCACACTGAAAAGGCAGACGCTTCATCTCATTAATCTGGTTAGAGAAAGTGTGTAGGGACTTTGACTTTGAAATACCGGTATAATACTCGAGCACTGTCAGGAGGATGGTCGATCTCTTTTATTCACGAACGTAGATTATTTATACATTATATTATTATAAATATATTGCTTTGGCGCCTGAAAACTTTTTTTAAATGCTAATAGATGGAGTGTATAATACTCTACCGGAACCCTGAGCGTGTCTACGCTTTGGCGCCCTGTTTTCCATGATGATCCTAGATGACCAATCCGTGAGTGTGCAGGCATGGTGCAATCTGTAGTCAGTGTTATCTCGCTTATAACAACAAGCCTTTCCAAGATGACTGAGCAAATTATTTGGACAAATCATGAACTCCCAGTGCGAACTATATTTATCACATGTATCCGAGGTTTTATTCATCCAAGTGCCACCATGGCCATTAAGGCAACAAGTATTATGTCTATTATATCTAAACAACCAAGGCGCCCGAAACAGCTGCTGCAACTGCAACTGAGTTGGATAAATATCCTACCAAGGGGTATGAAACTCTCGCATATGTGCTCAATATGCGTCTTACTTCTACTTGCATCCAGGTGATCTCATGATAATAAGTGCTGCAAATCTGATGCTGGTTGAGATGCCTTGTCATAGGGGCACCAAAAAGATGAATGTATTAGGAAACTGAGTACCTGAGAAACGGTTTTCTCATCATTGGGACATGTTTACATGTATTGAAGAACCTAGTGTAATTTTGGTAAAGCTGTGCATGCTCACAACTTCTTGTCTATTGTAAAACCACACAGATTTTTTTTCTGTACTTATCACTAAATTTTATCCATAATCCGGCAGATTAACAAAGAAGTGATTATGTTCCTCAATTTGATGACATTGAAAAAAGCAGAAATGTTTTAAGGAGATTTTAGAATATATATATATTTTTGGAGACGAGAACAGGATCGCATTTACCTGTATTTTTAAGCATATTTAAAGCCATATTTCTTTTTATATTTAGGGGGGTTAGTATAGCCTTTATAGATGTTTCTATATTTAAGTGATGTGACTATAGTGTCCCTTCCAGGAAACGCTGTCTTTCCCCCGAAATGGTCCTTTGTTTCATCAGTAAATCTCATTGGCTCCAATCTAAGGTGAAGGTTTTTCGGCAAGTCCATCTCTTTTAGTTGCACTTCCACTGAGGCTGGCACACGGGCTGTATTGTAGAATTCAATAACATCACCTAGAGCACTCATATTGCCCAACTGGTTGCTCGGGATTTCATAGTTGAATTGTCTCATGCATTCAGTTAAAACCTTAAAAAGAAAAAGAACCTCACTAAAGGTGCGTTAAAACCTTCGCAGTGTAGTCAGTCTCAACAACGCCAGTTGACAGTAGCAGACTAGCAGACTGGGACATGACAGCGTAACAGGGCTATAATTATTTTGCCACAGGATAGTACTATTTGTAAAATCAAAATGTAAAAATTTGTGGTTTCTTTATTGACCTTAAACTTCTGTGTGTTGTGGTTGAACTGGGTATTTGGTTTGACATCTTTTCCAGAGATGGCGTTAGCAATGCTCAGTACGGTTTCTGCGACATTCTTTGGAGGGTTGTATGTTGATGGCTGTGGCGCTGGCCTGAGAGGAAGATACACGATAAAAATTATACTACTTCAGATAGGACACAAAGCTCGGTGCCACCAAACTATGCAAAATCCGATTGCGATCAGTGCGCATCAGCTGGGTCTTTCTAGGGGTTCTGGGTCTTACAGGGGTCTAAGCTACTCCATTACGTCAAGCAATTCGATCGGCAGCTAGATTGCACTTATTGTCAACCTTTTTCGGCCGTGTGATCGAAATCGGAACATAATGCTTATAAATAAAACCGGGTCCGCTTTCACATGCAAGAGGCTTGTAATATATACACATATGAACAAAAAACTACTGTCGAGTTGCATGTCAAGGTGAGGGCACTGGTGCTGTTGAGCGCTGAGCCCCTACAACACCCAGTGCATGCGCACTGATCGCCATCGGATGTCGCGGTTTTGTAAAGCGGAACAATTAACCAAGCCCGTTTACATTCTTAGACAAACTTGAACGTTAACGGCCATATTTGTTTGGCTAATCTCCAATGAGCGTAAATTCAGCAGAGTATAATCAGGATTAAATTGCCTGGTCACCTTTTTCAGGACTTTTATCTAAAAGTCAAACGTCTCCAGCTTTAAGTACTGAATTGCTGAACAAAAGACATCGGGTATTTATCCTAGTTAAACTAGGTGCTTTTATAGTCCATTTTGCGTCTGGTCTGTCTCAGACCATACGTTCGAGACAGACCTCTCAAAAGACCAGTATAAAAGCCTCGGATGTCCAGGCATTTGCCTCCCAAAGCCAAACTGCCTCGGATGCCTGACTTATCAACCAATCAAATTGTCTCCCACGATTACCTAGCAACATTTACTCGTTTCCAGTTTCGTACTAGGATCATCGAAAGCTTGAATTTATTCGATTTCGCTTCAACATTCACTCAAAAAACAGCACAAAGTTTCACTGAGAAAATACGCGAGTTGCAATGAAAGAATTCAATAGCGGGTCAACTTTCTTTGAAATTATGATAGCAAATAGTTTCATCTTTTGGAAACGCAACCTCGTTATCATTGATGTGCTCAAAAGTGATCCGGGATCGGGCGTCCAAGGGACTCAGACTGCCTCACTTTGAGAAAAATTTGTATAACTTTAAGACCTAAATACCGATATCAACCAATCTGCAGTTGCGTGAAGGATTACCGATTCGATCGCAACAAATGTTTCTTCATCGCGTGAAAAGGTTGAAAAGTTTGTTAGGCGGTGGATGCGGTTGGTTCAGCAAAAAGTTGCACATAATAAAGGCCAACTTACGGAGCTTCATTGTATTCAGCTACCACTGGTTTTTCTATTCCTTCATCACTCGTTTTCTCTCCCTTGTTTTTTCGGAACATGTTAAAGACAGTCTACAATAAAATGTGTAACACTGTAAGAGTATGAGTAAGAGCATGTGCCACTCTTTGCTTATGCTCTTCTTCAGTTCTTGGGTCCGTTAACAAATTAAATGCACTGCGCATGTGGCAACTGACAACACCGACTATTAATTCCAGTTCTTTTACTTTTACAGTTTTTACGTTTAGTTTTAACCTTTATTGAGTACTGGACCCGCAGGTGACTCCTTCCTTTTCTTAATTAATATCTAGCATTATCGAGGGGCTGCGAGTGAAACACTCAGTCACTCAATGACTCACAATCACTCAGTCACGGACAGTTCAACTGTCAGGGAAGGGTTCAAATAAGTTTGGGCACTTCATTCATCCAAATCTAATTAATCAACCATCAACAAGTGAACAACGTATCACTATCACTCAGTCTCACTGACTGACTCGAGTCAGTATGAGTATCACTATGAGTATCATGTATTACTATCACTATCACTCAGTATCACTATCAGTATCAGTATCACGTGTTCACTATCAGTGTCAGTGTGCGACTGTGAGTGTTGCCGACAACCAGTGTGACTGACTCAGTCATTCAGTGAGAGCGTCATTCACTTAAGGTGTGTCCACTCACTGACTCACTGAGAGTGACTGACTCTCACAGTGATTCTGCTCTGCCTGCAACTGCCGACTGCAAGTGCAAGCGTGAGCGAACCAGTGCGAGTGCGTCATTCGTCGCATGTCGGAGACAGGGTGATGACTAGGCTCCAACTAACTAAATTCTCGGAATACAACCCTATCGAAATGAATACGCAGCCTTATACAATACCCGCGAAGGAATTGCTCGCAATTGCGAGCATTTTTGCCGCAGGTTTGAAGAAAATGTTCTCAATAAGGGCGCCGCCATTTTTAAACAAAATCGAGGCTCAAATAGACATTGTCTCGACTACCGCGTATGGGTATCGGTCATGAGCGGACCACAACGAGCCCTAGAATATCTTTAGAGCTTGGGAATCCTGTGGGCATTCATGTTCGGTGTGCCCTGAGGATGATCA
>Ga0224501_10003528_pt1 | contig 12318 bp, 6 predicted proteins | sample SF_Oct11_sed_USG_4_FD_169105 | JGI IMG/M metagenome (GOLD analysis project Ga0224501, IMG submission 169105) | Sediment microbial communities from San Francisco Bay, California, United States - SF_Oct11_sed_USGS_8_1 | ecosystem: Environmental > Aquatic > Marine > Sediment | place: USA... | reverse complement strand
CCTTCCCCCCCCCGTAGAATAACTTTCATTAGGAGACAATTCCAAATCAAGGGTTCCTACAAATGATTGCTTTGTGACCATTCAACCGTTTTATCTCAACAAAACCTAGATGCGGTGTCCTTGAAATTTAGGGTTCATTGAAATTGAGGATCTCCTGCATCATATAGCTTATCAGTTAAAGAGGTACCATGGGGTTCCTACTAATGATGAGTGGGGAGCTGTGGGCACATAGGCTAGAATTCTCCTCGACGTATAGCATATCACATATATGAGACATTTGAAAGACATGAATATGCCCGACTTTGAAGAGGGCTAGTTTTAGATATCTACATAATTCATTCCAAGATTGCGATGCAACTCTAACCTTCGTAATATCCTGGCTGTGAACAGCTTCCGTGCTATATGGCAAGACGGCTGCTCACAATATTCTTTTCTAGGCATTTCAGCTGGTTATTGAATCTATGCTGAACAGAGTTTGTAACGAGAGGTTCTTTCAGTCTCCAGACTTCATAAAAAGTAAAACTTTACAGCACGCTCACAGAAAGATCTTCTCACCTCTCTATAGCGTTATGGAAGATACGAAGAGTAATGCATGGTCTAAGGATTACCTGGTGGGTTGATAGTCAGTTGACAGTTGGTTTTTTAAAGGACTCTCATTCAGAGGGACATTCAATCAGTCCTGTTGAGGAGCCATTTCGCCCTATGACATACAATTCCACCAGCTACGCAACCCCTCACTCTGTCCTTTGAATTTTGGATTCTATCTTGGATGTTAGGAAAAGACTGGATTTAAATAACCATTAATTTCAAACTGTAGGGTCCCTAAACTAAATAAAATAAATAAGCTTGGTTAAATTGGGATTAGATTTGACTAATCCTGTCCGCATGGCCAGCGTATACACGCGTACTGCTCTAGCAAGTTGCGCTCATCTGGTCTCTTGCGAGGTTTTCTGAGTATCGGTTGTATAGTATAGTAAAGCGGTGTTTAGCAGTGTTGTTATTGGTTGTATAATATGATAAAGCAGTGTTTACCAGTGTTGTGAATTGTTTATGTCTTGCGTAGGATGCCATTGAGTATAGTGAGATGAAGTCTAGCCATGTCGTTGATAATGGATCGCGGTGTGAGGCTTGCAACCGGCCGGAGAGATACTCCCAATCTCTGATCACATTCTCTGGCCAGCTGTACAACAGAGAATCACTCAGGGTGAGTGAATATAAGTGTAACAGCATATAACTATTTTAAGCCATTACCCAACTAATGCTGCTCTATTATTAGTCCTGCTGGCTTACGCAAAGTGTCAAAGTTTTACTGCTCTCGTGACCCCCTGAAGGTTTGATTTGAGTCATTTCCTATGTTCCAACTTGGCAGTTGGTGGTAATAGTGCATTCGTTGGGTGTCAATAATGCGCCTGAGATGTTTTTGCCCAATATGATAGTCAGTCTGAAGCGCTGCTTTTCAAAAGGTTGTATGAATGCTAACAAATAGGCACACAGAAATATGGTTTTAACAAAAATCCAGATACGCCAGCTTTCTTCGTCTAGCTTAAGGGTAGGGTAGGATAGGATTATTTTCTGTGGTTAACATGGTTTAGTTCAGGTCTTGGTTTCAAAATGGCCCAAAAGGACCAAATGCACTTCTTTCTCTCTGACTGATGGGTTAGAAACCATAGTTCACTCCACAGGTTAAAGAGACAAGAAATGATGGAACTAATGATGAGACTGATGATGAGGAAACTGATAGAGCATTCCGAGTTGGCTGCTATTGTGAAGAGAGGACACAAGCTTACCATGATATCTATCACTATCAGTGGCGTCTACTACAGACCTGTCAAGAAAAAGTCAGTCAATTGCAGAGTATATTGATTATGTTGATAACAAACACACTCACACATGAACTATGAACCTTCAATATAAGGGACTTCAAAACAAAGAAAGTCCTAAGTTTTACGGACAGGAACAATTCCAATCACTTTAAGAACCTCCACTATCAAAGAACCGATTTATTTAAAAATATATAATATAAGTTGGTCCTGTTATAAGTAAGCATTCGCTATGATTACTCTTTACCTATCTTGTTCTATTACTATTATCTCTAGTATAAGGCCTTCACCGTAACAAGTGAAACTGTCAGGTTTCGCTTATTTTTTCACCAGTTACGGCTTATGGAACACCACGGAACACCATGGAACACCACGAGTGGCTCAATATCACTGCTCCAACTCATAGTGAGACTTGTTGTTATTCTGAGCTAGAATTTATGTGATGAATACCCGCTAACAATGGAACTTGGCCGCGACCGGAATTCAAACGCAGGTTCTCACAATTATGAGCCCAGCGCTCTACCACAGAGCTATGCCTCTATCCTCTTTTAGTGAAAGGCACTAACCAGAGAGTGTGTAGTCAATCCTTTCTTCGTTTGATTTAGGTGCGCAATCGGGGACTGGAAGATAAACCCATCGGAACCATAGTCAGAAAACTACTCGGAGAAAAGGCTTGGACTGAACTCGAGTTTTCACATTATAATACAGTGATAGAGACCGCTCGAAAAGTTATCAGGAACCGTAGCGGAAATCTCAATAACCAACATGAGGTGTACTAATCACGTGGGGTCAACTTTGCACTCCGGTTCTTGTGACCATATTACATTGGTATGAGCAGGAGTAAAAGTCGACTGTTTTGCTCGGTAGCATGTAGACTCTTGTTAGTAAATCATGAGCCATCCAGTGATGGTTTTATGCTATCCCAGATGGACTGTAGGTTTTACAATGCGGGTGTTGGATATGCATTTTGATTGTTACAGTCACCTTCACGGACACATTTTATTCTGACCACTATGCAATGATTCATGTTGTAATAATTTTTGTACGTCAGCGAATTTACTTAGCAATACCGAAAACTAGTTGAAATAATACTGCCCGCCCAAGCCTTATAAAGGCATATGTATACTCAGTGCTTTTCCAGCAAGCATTAAACATATTGTAAGCACATACGGGTTTGAAAAGCTGTACTCTGATGTGAGCTGTAGTATGGTCTTTGAATAAACCAAGATTTCCAAATTAACTTATTTCATATTTTGTAGTCTTTATTCTTATTTATATTATTGAAGGCAAAAAGCAATAGATATCTGGGCAGGTTAAATTGTGAAGGTCTGATTTTCTATCACCATAGTATTACTTATAAGGTCATAGACTGCCCGTCGATGGTCGAACATGAATACAGTCAGCGATGTGGGTACCATAAAGCTGAGAGAAAAGTTCTTCACTCCCGAGCGAATAAGAGCACTGAAAAATAAAAATAAAACCATGGTATAGTGTTCTATGATCATTAAATCCAAGGGAAATCCGAATTAGTACGTCTCAATTTAAGGAAGACCAATCATTTGGATGACAGACACCATTGATATGAAAACGTGGTCACAGGATATGGACGCATGGCTCTCTACAATCTATTCGACCTGTATCTTCAACTCTGCAATAGCTTGGCAATGCGCTCATCCAATTTACAGAGTTGTCTACCTTTTTGACAAAAGTTACAGTTAGTCCAATGGAACTGCTTTCTTTCGATTATGCAAGAACTCAATGAACTTGTAGGAAGGGCCAACCTTGCAACTGCAGGCTGATCGCGGACCCATATATTCACATCAATGGATGACACACACTTCATTCAGAGAAGATTGCTAGTTGACACTTGACAACCAGCGACAATCCTTCAGTCTATTAAAATGGCTGTCTTGGGGCCACAATGTGTGATACTCAAGACAGCATCGGGTATCTCAGAGGATGGTATATGATATCAAGCAATCATTGGATGTTAGCTTTCAGAGGAATTGTACAGATTTCTGTTTTGATAAATTTCATCAGCGGAGTGTTTCACTTTCGTCAGTTCCCCGGTTTTCATGGGATTGAGTCAACCAACAACCATGTGTAAACCTCGCAATTTAATATGAGATTCTATCCCACCAAACCATACTGTTGCATTCATGAACTTGAGAAACAATTGCCACTGTTTTTTTAAAAACTACACATGATAACCCCTCAATTCACAGGATACCATAAGACCCGGATATCATTTGCCTTGAACTTTAAGTGATTTAATTGATATGATGTGTAGCGGAAAGTGATTGAATAGGTTGTACAATATTTTTCCCTAAATTGAAGATTCTTACAAATCAATGAGTCATAGCATTCATTTCTATTATTTCAGAATTTTAGTTGTCAGTGTATATGTTTGCCTTCCCTGGGTACTTACTTGTATAGTGAGGGAGTACCAATATCGGTAATCAGGAATCTGCCATGGCCCAGAGAGAACACTTCTTCACAGGAGACAACCACTAAACCCATTATCTTTTTGCCTGGTGTAGATCCTCCAGGGGGGATAATGTTTGTTACATATGCCAAACAGAACGCCTAAAAACATATGCTATCTCTGAAAATCATGGACGGCGCACATATCATCCATCTCGCTAGACAGTGACATTCTGGCAAATTGGAAGCATGGAGCTGATCCCATCACCGAATAGAAGCAGGGGACACAAAGAATGGGCTTTTGATGCAGCATTCAATATAATCAGTGACTCAACTCAAAAATAAAACGTATATAAGTCGCTTGATTTTTTATTGGTCGATCATCCTATTCGGCAAACCTTCCAAGCCCGAGGATTCTTCTGGAGTGTTAGGCGTTGGAATTTGGTGAGCGGCACACACTGGGAATGAGAGAACGGCATGACCTGGAGCTTTAACCCATGATCTTATTTGTGTTCTGGCCACATGCCTGGTGACAATGTCACCATAGGTGTAACGGAGGGGGAGCCTGCACACAGGATTTGGGATGGCCTCTAATCAAACTCTTGGCCTGTCAAATTTAATTACTGTTAGATGGTGTCTATACAGGATGTTATTAAAGTCATAATTATTCTTTCAAGTCACTACTGACCTCATATAAAGACACTAGTATCCGGTGTATGAGCTCTACGGCGAATATTTCTACACTCATATCCATAAACTTATTCAGATCCAATTCACCATTTAATAGGGCATAATCAAAGTCCATCACCTGTATAGCTCTGGAGCGAAAACGAATGCACAGGTAAACGATGACGAACAAACATATGAAATGGAAGCTCACCCCCCTCCCCGCAACTTTCATATGACTCATCATTCGTCAACACCGGCAGTTAACCTTAGCCTCTTACGCTGGGAAAAATACCACCTGCAGCATTTAGGGTCACCGCGGTTGCCACTCGGAGCGATGCCATTTGTATTGGGTAGTGTAAACTCTCCTTAAAGAGAACTGAACTTTACTTCTAGGAGTTTTCAGTAGCATCCTGTGCCCTCATCACATGCTGAACTAGCTCACCTCAGTCCAACGTAATTCACCAGAAGGTATGAGACAAAAAACTTGACGATGAGTAGAAAGATAAAGTCAATGAGCTCCGCAACAAATCTTTTCCATAGAGGAGCAGCCTGACATTCAGTTCCTGTAAGTTAAAACATTTTCATACAGTCCACGGTCCACCAGGCTTACTCAGAATGAGCATTTTAGTTTGATACTGTCAATGCCATAGAGTTATACACTAGAAGGAGGATAACCTTTTGGTCAATGCTTGAGCACACCCTACTCTTCGTAGAGGGATTGTAAACACACCCGGCTAGTCATAGGGGTAGTGTGACACTACGCAACCCGTACCCTCAAAACTATGTACCCCATACTCTCAAAACCAGGTACCCCGTCCTCTCGGAACCACGTACCCTGTACCCCAAGCTCAAAACTATGTGTCCTGTCCCCCAAGCTCGAAACCATGTACCCTGCATCCCAAGCTCGAAACCATGTACCATCGAAACCACATATTTCCACAAGAAATTTGACAGAAAAATGGAATAACCCACTAATGTTTAAAAATTAAGGTTAAATGCTTGACTTTTCAGCATAAATAATATGTTGATTGTTTTCACTTGATCAATACCCAGGTTGAGACATGGTATTCTAACGTAAAAAAAAGTTAGGGAAATTCAAAGTGCTGAAAGTAATGAAATTTATCCGATACACCGTGTCTTAAATTGAGTATTGACAAAATTGGTTCTAATTGTCCCTTTCATGTTGTGTTATACTGAAAAGGCAAGGCCTTCGCCTTAACTTTCAAACATTCTTAAGGTTATTCCACATTTTTATCAAATATCTGATGGAAGTACATGGTATCTAAGGTACTGGGTACATGGTTTCGAGCTCGGGGTACATGGTATTTTGGTTTCGATAGTACGTGTAGTCGTGTACATACTTAATGATACCAAAGACTATCTTTGTTGATACTACCTAGAGGCTAGTTTCTCACTGTCCGCAGTCAATTCAATGGCTGAGTCATACTCATAGTGATAGTACATGATGCATTGCAGTAGTAGAGCTCGGACTGTTAACTCACCTGCTGACATGGGGAATGTACGAGGTACATTACTTTCTGTTGTTGGTCTTCGGGAACCAGCTGGGTGAGTTGAATCGGCGCTGTCCTGAGAATAACCGCTCGTCTGTGTTTGTGGATGTGCAGGTCTGCTAAGCATTTGGTAGTGCATTTGCATCATTGCCTGATTAGCCGCGTGAACCTGCCTCGTTAGTTGAAGCCATTGTCTAAGTTCTTCTGCGTAAACAGTTAATGACTTTGACGGGCGATCTCGCACGGTCGCCATAACTGAAGATCTAATATCAAAGTAGTTATGTAGACCTTGAAAATTCGGTAAAAAGAGACGTATTTGGACTTCGATGTCGACAGCTGTGGACAGTTTGACCGGAAGTTATTGCCCCTGGGGTCAAGGCAGTTTATACGGTGAGGTTATAACGCCGGCAATCTTATAGATAGGCTATGGACAAAAACTAACATGGCCAGTAACATTATCGTTATTATGAAACTGTCCTCTACTTAGTTTTGGTCTCTGGCAAAGCGGTTGTTAACCCTGGCCTGGCTTGCTCTCTCGACCAGGCCCACTTTCTACCCGGTCGCTTGCACTTTCGGTTTCATTCCAAGACATCTCTGCTGTCTCAGCTTTTACTTGCTTCAGCAAGGATGTCGCTATCAGATGATGCGAGATATGCAATTCTTCAAGCTATGCCAAAAGTGGTAAGAGTGGTTTCTGTGGTGTCAACACCATGTAGCAAGGCTGACCGCTACACTACTCTACTGTCACGCAGTCACTGTGACTGTGAGTCAGTGTGAGCAGCTCAGCACTGAGCAAGTAACTTAGTTACTAACTAATAAGTTAGTAGTAACTCACAGTCAAACTCAACCTCTTAGTCAGTTGGTGAGTTACTGGGTCAACATTGCCAGACAAGTTATTTAGTGAGTAAATCAATTACTAGCCCAGTGACTGTGTTGTGTGACTCACGACTGTAGTGTAAATTAGTTACTGGCTGACTGTATGACTATACTATGAGTTGGTTACTCACTTGATCACACACTGACTGAGAGTGTGACTGTGACCGCGAGTTGGCTGTTAGTCAGTTACTGACTATGACACTGACAAACATCACTCACAGTCACTCACACAGTCACTTATTCAGCTATTGAGTATCAGTAAGAGTAACTGATTAAACATTGGTAACTACAAACCTAGAAATAGTATTAGCTGGCCTACCCTGTACTCCGAGATCATCATTATGCAGAGAACTAATGACCTATTTGCTGGTAGTGGTATAATGCTAGGAGATCATCTCCATTTCTGCAGGAATTACATGCTCATCTAAATGGATCTGTATCTAGAGAAACACTTGCTAAAATAATAAAAACCAAACCAATGGAGAAAAGAAAGTTGTTTGAAGAGTTTGAACTTGATATTGAACATGGAAACAACAGAACTCTGAAAGAGTAAGATAATAAAGCATAAAGAACCCTTTCGGGTTATTCTTTTTTCTTATCCTGATCAGAATCAGGAGTAGTGCAGATTGGCCTATTGCGTTTCTGACTCAGGCCGCATTGTTAGCAAGGTTTTTGCTTGCACCAGCATGCCTCGTGGTGAAGGGAACTCTTTGGAAAATTTAATGTCGCGATCTGAATCTGACGAGGGTGAATCACTAAGTGGCGTCCAAACTGAGAATCGAACCAAGAATCCCTGATTCTAAGCCCAGTCATTGTGCATTTCTAATTTAAATATATTTTCATCCTCTTTCTTTATAGATGTTTCGAGATGTTTAAGCTGGTGCACCAAATAGTTGTTGATTATGACTCCATTTATATAGTGAGTAAGATTGGAAAGATTGCTGCATCATTACTCTGTTACATAATAAATGCGATGTGGCACACAGTCTAGGTTGCAGCTAGTTGTCAATGAAAAGAATGTAATTACCTTGAAATCATGATTCTGTCTATTTGTGGTATTATTTCATTAGAATTCAACATATTGTTAATTCTGCAGCAAACTACATGTAAGTTACAAGTTTTTATACACAGTGACTCTACAAATTAAAAGACGCCCTGGTAATGTAATTGAGTTGATATTTGACTGAAATCATATATTGAAAGGGTTTAGATTTTAGGATGTTTTAAATTAGTATTTATCTTTAATTGGTGTCATTTTAATTGGGGAGTCACTGTATCTATGTTTAATGCTTGTTGGAGGTAGTAAGAGGTATAAGGTGTGGTGGGCTTCACCTGTTACCAAGTAGCAATTCACCGTTCTCAGCTTGGCTTGACGTACATCTCCCTGTGTGTAGGCAGTATGTGATGTAATTAGAGAGTTTGCAGAGGATAATGTGGCCTACCTGGAGCTGAGAAGCACACCCAGACATTTACCTGAGAATGGTATTACTCAAAGGGGCTACATGGAGACAGTTCTTAGAGGCATAAAGAACAGTACCGCTCGGATTAGTGAACTCGCTAAATATGATGTATGTTGGTGGAATGATTGGTTTGGTAGGTAGGCATGTGGGCTGTAAACCTACATTACATTAGTCTGGAAATCTTGATCTGTTTTGGGAAAACATTTGCTCATCTATGGGTGCCAAAATCTGCTCACTGTTGAGTAGCCTTTTCACCTGTCCATTCTTCAGATTATTATTCTAGTGTGCGGACTTCACCTGCCGTCATACAATGCACCAAGAGACAAATGAAGCGGCTAAACCAACAATGGGTAGTATCTTTTTTCCACCATTGTGTATTAGAGTGAAATGAGGGTTTCGCTGAGCGTATAAATTTCGATGGTGCTTGAGGCTCCGGGCAAAACATCCAGATAGGTTTTACCGAGGCCCACAGTGTCTGGAGCAAGTTAACAATAACGGAAGTCATAACAGTTTAGAAAATCTTACCGGTTTTGTGAATGGTGAGAAGTAATTTGGGGAGCTCTTTCGGTCACGTGACACACATTTTTCTGACATAAGTAGCCCGGATTTGTAACCGTTTGCGTCTTAACCTCTATTATATATTCTTTGCAGGCGACGAAGCATCCGATAATTGTGAGGTACATACCTGCAATTGATAGGAGGAACTCAGTGGAGCATGCTCGTGAGACTTTATCGCTCGCGCTAGAATTTAAGGAGAAAACTGGACTCGTTGTTGGCCTCGATCTGAGCGGAGATGGAACGGTAAGGAGTTCGCTAAATATGATCATATTTCACCTCCGAATGCAAATAAAACTAATTTAGACTTAGAAATCCCTTAAACTGAAACTCTTTGATACCACATTGAAATGAGTTCTGACTGTTGATTTTTTATGCTCAAAAATGATACTTTTTTGTGTGAAACAGCGCAATGATTAGTCACTTAAAGAATATCCCCTGCATGCCTGTCCAGGCCGAATCTTTGTTTTTCTGACTGTAGATCAATGATGCAACCAACTTCATACCAATCTTTGCCGAAGCAAAATCCAAAGGACTCAAACTTGCCCTTCACCTCGCTGAGGTAGTAAACATCATTATTCATCTAATGGCTTTCTTAGACCTATGACCTTGGCAATCGTCTGGGGAGAGCGGCTGGCATCTAAGTGCAGGAGATGCTGTATTGTTTCATCCTTTCTGATGGCTTGTGTCAGCTTGGTCATGCCTTCTTCCTATTGGTTTTGAGTAACAGTATATGTGAGGAGCTCACACGCACAATATAGGTTTGAACACGGGTTCATGCCTATGCGAGCTCAGCCCTGTGAAATTAGAAATAGTTTGGTCTTGAGATGAGTCATAGAGTTTGGATAACTATGAGATGGGTGAAGTGATGACTTCAGCCTTGGGGTCAATGATTCGAATCCATTTTGCCCTTCACTCTCATCAGATTTGGCTGGAGATGACAGATTAAAAAGGAGGCTCGCCTACAGTCTAACCTTTTCTATGGTTGTAAGCAAAAAGTCTTCACCTCTGGTAAACACTTGACAAAAAGGCTTCGTATATGCCAATATCTGCTGGCTAGTAGACACAACAAAGAGTTGTAACATACTTTATCCGGTTCACCCAGGTGGATGGACTGCAGGCAGAAACCGATGTGATGTTGGATTTACCTCCGGATAGGATAGGACATGGTACATGTATTCATCCTGACTATGGAGGCACAGTCAAACTGCTAGAGAAAACCAGAAAGGCTAATATACCACTCGGTCAGTACCATGTGTATATCTTCACAATGCTAAATGTTATACGCTTATACAGTGATCACTAGGAAATAAAATTCAAAAACCATGTAACATTACAATTGCCTATTAGATAGCATCCCGGTAAATTCTATGATAAACAGCTATTCCTCTTGAGAAGCTTTCGATTCTACGGAAACCGATTTGGTTTTGGTATTTAATTTCGCTGAGTCACTGTATATCAAGCTCATGGTCAGCTGCTGGGCATAAGTCACTCAGTCAGAATGGACAGCATCCCAACTTTGAAGCAGGTTTAATCGCAATTTATTAAGTGCTACTAGTATATACAATTTTAGGCTCTCCTTCACACTCATGTTGTATTACAATTTGAGGCTTTTATGCTACCCCAGTTTCTGACACAGGCTATCTACTGAACTCTTGTTCCGCACTTGGCTGACTATCATATTTCTGTATTTATGGACATTCTTTGTAAAAAAAAAGAACTATGGGTCTGTCTAAATTGCCCATGTAAAATAAAATCATCAAACAGAACTTGACCTTTGCAGAGCTTTGTCTGACATCTAATGTGAAGGGGCAGATAACTTTAACATTCGATGCCCATCATTTCCTCTGCTGGTACAAGCTCGGTCATCCAATTTCAATATGTGTGAGTATGTGTACTGTACACCGCACAATCTTGGTCCTTGTCAATCACCAGTTCCCGGTATAGGTGATTACAGGCAGTTTTGTTGGCTTCAGTAGAATTACCTTCTCTCGCTCAGGTGTAAGCGGAAAGTCTCCTAAAGACGTACACTAGGAAATTCTAAGTCAAGCAACTCAGTGCTCCCGACAGCTGTTCTGTCGTGGATAAAACCATGTCACTGATAAAACTTATTATATTTTATTGTTTTTATGACAAAGAGGAACGCCTTTATGACTACCTGGTTTTATGTTGTAGACGGATGATAAAGGAGTGTTCTCCACCCATCTGTCGCAGGAATATCTTTGCGTCTCTCAAACGTTTAAACTTTCCTTTGTGGAGATGTCAAAGATGGCGCGTAGCAGCATCGAACAAATTTTTGAGTCGGAGGATGTCAAGCAGAGACTTAAACAGTATTATGACAGCTGGCAGTCTTATTTGGATAGTGCTAGTTTTTGGTAACTGGATTAAGTTTTTGATCACATTAGTGGTGATTACGTGACATGACAATCAATAAAACACATCCGGCTTTTCACCAAAGATATTTTCTCTCATGCCAACATACCACCAAAACAAGGAACTGGCTGGAGTCTGGCAGTCTGGCTGCCTGGCTATTAGATGATGTCTGATTATGAGGTGCGAGCGTACCATATCGAGTACACTGTCATTAACAAAGATAGTCCAATCACAGCCCCTCGCATGGGCTGAGAAAAGCACTCCGTTATCAAAAACAAACCCTGGATAATTAGATGTTATGCGAGTTAATTTTCATGTTTTATCATAACCTGTAGTTATATTTTCTCAAATACCTTTATAACAGATAGTTCTTATATAAATGTCTATGGTATTTCGTGGTAGTATTCGCTGTGACTTCAAACGCTGACGATGAAGGCTGTCGTTTTCCTTCTCGTAAGTAACCGTGCACCTGGTATCTGCTTTATAGTACATATTTTACTATTCATGTCTGAGATTTATGTCCCCTCGTATAAAAAGATTGGTTTACACATGTGCTGTGAATATCTACACGCAAGCCATGCCAATAATGTAAGATATAAAATCCTTTAGGCATTCTATAATTTACAAAAA
>Ga0224501_10003527_pt1 | contig 12320 bp, 4 predicted proteins | sample SF_Oct11_sed_USG_4_FD_169105 | JGI IMG/M metagenome (GOLD analysis project Ga0224501, IMG submission 169105) | Sediment microbial communities from San Francisco Bay, California, United States - SF_Oct11_sed_USGS_8_1 | ecosystem: Environmental > Aquatic > Marine > Sediment | place: USA... | reverse complement strand
ATCTCCCTGGCGCTGGGGATCGGCGCGAACACGGCCATCTTCTCGCTCTTCGACCAGATGCTCCTGAGCCCGCTCCCCGCGGCGGAGCCCGAGCGCCTGGTCAACCTCTCGGCGCCGGGCCCCAAGCCCGGGTCACAGTCGTGTACATCCGCCGGAGACTGCGACGTGGTCTTCAGCTACCCCATGTTCCGGGATCTCGAGGTGGCGGAGACCGGGTTCTCGGGGGTGGCGGCGCACCGGACGTTCAGCGTGAACCTGGCGCTGGAAGGGAAGACGGTGAACGGCGAAGGGATGATGGTGTCGGGATCCTACTTCCCGGTGCTGGGGCTCCGCCCCGCGCTGGGCCGGCTCCTGGACCCCGGCGACGACGAACGCATCGGCGAGCACTTCGTCGCGGTCTTGAGCCATGCATACTGGACGAACCAACTCGGCGCCGACGCAGACGTGCTGAACCGGAGCATCATCGTGAACGGGATCGCCATGACCGTGGTCGGGGTGGGCCCGCGAGGGTTCGACGGAACCACCATGGGCTCCCGGGCCGACGTCTTCGTCCCCATCTCGATGCGCGGCGTCATGAACGCCGGTTGGGATCGGTTCGACGACCGACGCAACTACTGGGTATACCTCTTCGCGCGCCTCGCCCCCGGGGTGACCATGGAACAGGCGCGCACCTCCGCGCAGGCACGCTACCAGGCCATCATCAACGACGTGGAGGCGCCCCTCCAGGGAGGGATGAGCGCCCCCACGCTGGAGCGCTTCCGCGCCAAGGAGATCCTGGTCGAGGAGGGGCATCGCGGGCAGAGCAGGCTGCACCGCGAGGTTCGGATGCCCCTCATCCTCCTCTTCGCCATCACGGGCGTGGTGCTCCTCATCGCCTGCTCCAACATCGCCAACCTCCTCCTCGCGCGGGGAGCGCGCCGGAGCCAGGAGATGGCCATCCGTGGATCGCTGGGCGCCAGCCGCGCCCAACTCATGAAGCAGGTGTTGACCGAGTCGCTCATCCTGGCGGTCCTGGGCGGTGCGGCGAGCCTCCTCGTGGCCGAGTGGACGCTGGGCTTCATCGGCTCCATCCTCCCCGCGCAAGCCGCGTCGGCCATCACGCTCGAGCTCCGGCCCGGTGCGCTCCTGTTCGTGGCCCCGCTGGTTCTCGGCACGGGAGTCCTCTTCGGCGTCTACCCGGCCCTGCACAGCACGCGCCCCGACCTCATCACCCTCATCAAGGCGGACGCCGGCCAACCCTCGGGGGCACGCTCGGCCGCACGGTTTCGGAACGGGCTGGTGACCGCTCAGGTCGCCCTGTCCATGACCCTCCTGGTATTGGCGGGTCTCTTCGTGCGGAGCTTGATGAACGTGAGTCGGGTGGACCTGGGGATCACCACGGAGAACCTCATCACCTTCACCGTGGCGCCGGAGCTCAACGGTTATGAGCCGGAACGATCCGGCATCCTGTTCCAGGAGATCGAAGAGCAGCTCGCCGCCATCCCCGGCGTCACCGGCGTCAGCGGATCGCTGGTTCCCATCCTGAGCGGAGACAGTTGGGGAACGGACGTCCACGTGGAAGGATTCCAATCGGGGCCGGACATCGACTCCAACTCGAGACTCAACGAGATCGGCGCGGATTACTTCCGCACGCTGGGAATCCCCCTTCTGGCGGGCCGGGAATTCACACCGGGAGACGCCCGCGGGGCGCCCCGCGTAGCCATCGTGAACGAGGCCTTCACGCGCAAGTTCGGACTGGACGGCCGGAACGGCGTGGGAAAATGGATGTCGACCGGGAGGGACGACGACCTGGGAATCCAGATCGTGGGCGTGGTCCAGGACGCGAAGTACAATGAAGTGAAGGATCAGGTCCCACCCCTCTTCTTCACTCCCTACCGCCAGGACGAGACCCTGGGTTGGATGACGTTCTACCTGCGGACCGCCGTGGATCCGGGTCCGGTATTGCGTGCCGTCCCCGACGTGGTGAAGGGACTGGACGGGAATCTCCCGGTGGTCGACCTCAAGACCATGGAGCAGCAGGTCGAGGAGAACATCGTGATGGACCGCTTGATCAGCACGCTTTCGGCCGCCTTCGCGGTGCTGGCCACCCTCCTCGCGTCGGTGGGATTGTACGGCGTGCTCGCCTACAGCGTGGCACAGCGTACCCGCGAGATCGGTGTGCGGATGGCGTTGGGGGCCGACCCCGGCAGGGTCAAGGGGATGATCCTGGGTCAGGTCGGACGGATGGTCATCGTGGGATGCGTCACGGGAATCCTCGCCGCGCTGGGGCTGGGCAGAGCCGCCCGCTCCCTCCTCTTCGGGCTGGAGGGACACGACCCCGTGGTGGTGTCCACCGCCGCCGTGCTCCTCGCCGTGATCGCGCTCGTGGCGGGGTACCTTCCCGCCGCCCGGGCGTCGCGCATCCACCCCATGGAGGCGTTGCGGGACGGGTAGGGTTCCGGGGTTCCGGCCGAACCCGACGCCCCCCGGGCCCACCGCGGACGGGGGGCGCATCCCCGCCCCACCCCGTGGCGGGCCCCCAGCGCTCCGCGTACCTTGCCATCCACACGGGACGCCGCCGTGCCCCACGACCCATGGGGGGCATGGCCTCGACCGTCTGAGGTCTACCTGCCCTTGATCGGCCCCCGCCTCGGTGCGAACCGGGAGCCCTTCGTAAGACCTGGAGGTACCGTGGACGATGTCGTGGGTCGCATCACAGAGATCCTGCGACGGGGAGACCCGTCGGACCCGGGCCGGACGGACGAGTTGCTGGAACTCGTGTATGAGGATCTCCGTGCCCTGGCCACACGGTACATGAGGCGGGAGCACGGCCCCCGCACGCTGCAACCCACCGCTCTGGTCCACGAAGCCTACATGCGCCTCGCGGGAACGCGCCCACCGGACTGGGAGGGAAGGTCCCACTTCTTCCGTGTCGCGGGCCGCGCCATGCGCCAGGTGCTCGTGGACGAGGCCCGGCGGCGCGGGGCCGTCAAACGGGGGGGCGACGCGCGGCGGGTCACGCTCGACACCCAGCTCCTGGACGACTCGAGCCACGAGCGCGACTTCCTGGATCTCCACGATTCCCTGGAACGCCTCGGGCGCATGGATCCCCACCTGGAGAACCTGGTGGAGCTGCGCGTATTCAGCGGGCTCACCCTCGACGAGACCGCCTCGACCCTCGGGGTGTCCCGACGCAAGGTGGCCAAGGACTGGGCCGCCGCGCGACTCTGGCTGCATCGCGACCTCGCGGGATCCTGAGGTGGAGCCCCACCGTTTTCGCACCATGCTGGGGTTGGTGGGCGACGCCCTCGAACTCCCCGCGGACGCCCGGAAAGCATTCGTCGCGGAACGCTGCGGGGACGACGCGGAGATGCTCACCGAGGCCCTCTCCCTCCTCTCGCAGTCGTTCCTCTCCGACACGACGTCCATCACCGAGGGGCTCGACATCCGGGTGGGGAGAGCCGCCTCCTGGATCGCCACCGAAGAGGGGACGCACCCCGACCGGATCGGTCCGTACGTCATCCTCCAGGTACTCGGAGAGGGCGGGATGGGAATCGTGTACGGCGCGCACCAGGTGGAGCCGCTGGAGCGGGACGTGGCAGTCAAGGTGCTCCGCGGAGGGGCGCGCGTGTCCCACGTCATCGGGCGCTTCGAAACCGAACGCCGCGCCCTGGCCTCTCTGGACCACCCGCACATCGCCCACATCTTCGATGCCGGCGACACCGACACCGGGCTCCCGTACTTCGCCATGGAGTGGGTCCGGGGGGTCACCCTCATCCGGTACTGCGACGAGCATCGCCTGGCCCTCCGGGAACGCCTGGAATTGTTCCGGAAGGTCCTGGCGGCGGTCCACCATGCCCACCAGAACGGGATCATCCACTGTGACCTCAAGCCGTCGAACGTGTTGGTGGGCGAGTTGGAGGGCCGGCCCGTCCCCAAGGTCATCGACTTCGGGATCGCCCGCGTCGAGAAGGAGGCCGCGGACCTCGAAGGAGAGGGCTCGCTGCCGGGGCGGGCGGTGGGCACCCTCGAGTACATGAGCCCGGAACAGGCCCTCGCCCTTCCCGCCGGGCCGGGGACGCGATCCGACATCTACGCCCTGGGCGTGCTCCTCCACGAACTCCTCACGGGAGTCCTCCCCGTCGCCTCCGGGACCCTGCGGGCGGCGGACCGCGCCGGTCTCGAACGGCTCCTCCTCCACACCGACCCTCCAGCCCCCAGCCGCCGGGCCACCGAAGGGCCGTCCGCGGCGGTGGATCGCGCCGCCGTGCGCGGCACGAGCCCATCCGGCCTCTCCCGTGCGCTGCGCGGCGACCTGGATGCCATCGTGGCCCGGGCGACCCGGCCGGACCCCATGCACCGTTACGCGTCGGTGGCGCACCTCTCCGACGACATCGAGCGATACCTGGAACGCAGACCCGTGAAGGCCCGCCCCTCCACCTGGGCCTACCGCACCCGACGCTTCGTGGATCGACATCGTTGGAGCGCCGCGGGAACGGGCACGGGCGTGATGGTGATCCTGGGGATGGCGGGAGTCTTCACCCTCAGATTGGCGACGGAACGGGACCGAGCCCAACTGGAAGCGGACAAGGCCGTCCAGGTGGCCAGCTTCCTCCAGGACCTCTTCACCGTGCCCGACCCGGTGGCCTCCGCCACCACGGACGTCACGGCGCGGCAACTGCTGGACGAGGGCGCCGAACGGATCTCCACGGAACTGGAGGGCCAGCCCGCGCTTCAGGCTTCCCTCCTCTCCATCATGGCCAACACGTACCGCGGGCTGGGGTTGTACGGCGAGTCGGTGCTCCGCATGGAGGAAGCGCTGGGTCTGCAGCGCGATCTGTACGACGGCACCCACCCGGACATCGCCACCAACCTCCACACTCTGGGGCTGGTCCGCACCGAGCGAGGTGACCTGGCTCGGGCGGAAAGGAACCTGAGGGAAGCGCTGACGCTTCGACTGGCACTCCACGGCGACCACGATCCGGCCACCGCGAGCACCATGACGGCCCTCGCCATCACGCTGAGAGCGCGCGGGGCCTACGAAGAAGCGGAAGCGATGGCCCGAAACGGCCTGTCCATCCACCGCCTCGCCCTCGGACCCGTTCACCGGGATATCGCCTCCGACCTGCACACCTTGGCGCACATCCTCCGCTCCCGGGGAGCTCTGGAGGAGGCGGAGACGCTCAATCGCGAGGCACTCTCCATGCGGCGGCGGCTCCTGGACGCTTCCCACCCCGAGGTGCTCTCCTCCATGGGGAATCTCGCCATCGTGTTGGAGGCTCGGGGTACGTACGAAGAAGCGAATTCCCTCCTGCGGGAGGTATTCGAGCTCAGGAGAGCACGACTGGGCGCGGACCATCCGGGAACGCTCGCCTCCCTGAACAATCTCGCCTACATGCTCTGGAGGAGTGGCCGCCAGGCCCAGGCGGACACCCTCTTCTTCGACGCGGTGGTCACGGCCCGCCGGATCTTCCCGGCCGACCACCCCACGCTCGCCATCACGCTGAACAACCTGGGGGTCGCACGACGGACGCGCGGCGATTTCGCCCAGGCGGAATCACTCCATCGCGAAGCGCTGGCCATGGACCGGCGGCTCCTGGGCGACGAACACCCTCGGGTGGCCGGGGATCTGGACAACCTGGGGAAGACCCTCCTCGTCCGGGGCGACGCGGTGGCCGCCGAACGCGTGCACCGGGAGGCCCTCGCCATGCGCACCGCCACGCAGGGAGCGGACCACCCCGACCTCGCGGAGAGCCTCTCCGGAATCGCCCACGCCCGCCTCGCCCAGGGGGATACCGCATCCGCGGAGCCCTTGCTGCGCCGGGCCCTCACCGTGCGTACCGACCGACTGGGCGAGGACAACCCCCGGACCGCCACGAGCGCCCACGAACTCGGCGCCTTCCTGAGACAGGTCGGAAGGACCGACGAAGCGGAACGGTGGCTGAGGCAAGCCCTGGCGACCCGGCAGACGGCACTCGATTCCGGCCACCCCGACGTGTCGGCAACCCGCCGAGAGTTGACCCTGCTCCTCGGCGGCGACCCGCCCGCCACCTCCCCTTCTCCCGGTGGCTAACGCATCCGGACCACCCAGAGGCGCGGTGCCATCACCGAACTGAGCACCGTGTCCGCCGTCGTCCCCACGCGCAGCGCCAGCGACCCGTGGCTCGCCGGAGCCGACACCAGGGTGTAGCTCGTCCCGCCTCCCACCACCGTGGAAGAGCGCGCGAAGGAGAGAAAACCCACCGTGGGAGGTGTGAGGTTCTGGACGGCCGGGAGGCTTCCGTACACGCTCGCCAGGTTCCAGCTCTGGAACTGGAGGGCGGGAGCCGCCGCGGCGGACAGCCTTCCGTCCGTGTACACCGTCATGGCCCAGTCGACCATGATGTCGGAGAACGCCTGCCCCACCAGCGATTCCAGGACCGTCATGAGATCGGTCGACGGATCCAACCCGATGATCGCCTGCTGGAAGGCCCCCTCCCCCCCGGGATAGGTCGCGCCGAACCGGTCGGATAGATACCGGAGGAATCCCCACGCCATCCCGGGGGCGTACTCGGGGCGGCAAGACACCGAGAGCCCGCTGAAGCCGAAGAGCGAACACCTGTCGGGAGCGCCGGCGAGCTTCCCACCCCCGCCGTCCCATCCGAACAGATACGAGAGCCGGTCGAAGCGTGGCCGATACCACAGACCGAGGAGGTCGGTCGCGACCCCGACGGCTCCGTAGTCCATGCGCGGCTGAGCCCCGAGGATCGACATCCCCACGATCTCGACGGAGAGTTCAGCCTGCCCCTCCCCCACCCAGGCCGGTAGCGCGCCTCCCCCCGCCCCCAGGCGGCGGGCATGCTGGATGACGTGCGTCAGTTGATGTGCGAGCCCCGGAGGCGCTCCCTGGAGCAGGTCCGTCAACTCCGTCAACGTCGGAGCCGCCGGGATCGCCACGTAGATGACCTCTCCCTCGTCGCTCGACGGACAGGTGGTGGCCGGAACGTGGTCCACCACGCTCGTGAATCCCGGCACCCCCATCGCCTGGACCGCCGGAGAGAACACCACGGTGATGCGTTCGTTGAGATCGAGGTCCGTGGGGAAACCGAAGTAGGTGGTGGCCAGCGTGTAGATCTGGTCGCCGAATCCCTGGATGAGGGTGTTGAGCGCCGCCGTGACGGCCGCGGTGATCAACGGATCCGACGGGATCGAAGCGTCGGAGGCGATGACCACCCGAGGACCCACCGCGAGGACGCGTGCCGACACCGGGACGAACACGTTGCACGGATCCGATGTGATGTTCGGAACCCGTACGTCCAGGAAATCCCCGACCAGGGGTACGGCGGCCGCCACGGCTCCCGCACCCGCTCCCGCCGCGAGGGGCGACGCCGGACGGACGTCTCCCTCCATGAAGCGTTCCTCCCACTCGCGGAGAGCGAACTCCGCCGAACGAGCGTACCCCGCCCCGGCCCCGCCGCCCTCGACCGCGGCCGCGAATCCAGCCACGCCCGGCACCGGGTTCACCGGGTCGGACCCTCGCAGGGAGAAGGACATCTCGCCGTCGAGACGTCGGGTGGCCGTGAGGCCCACCAGGTACTCCTCGCTGCCCCCCGCGAGGAACTGGAGACAATATTCCTCCGGGTCGGAGATCACCCTGCGCTCGCCCACCGCGAGTTGGAGGGCGTTGGCGGGGTGGACCGGTGTGGTGACCGTGCCGGTCTCCGTCCCCCGCGTGACCGTGATCACACGGTCCCGTGCGGCCTCACACCCGAACGAGGGGACCAGGACGCTCAGGCTGGTCTGCGAGCCACCCATGACGGTGGCCGCCACCCCGTCCACGGAGACCACGTTTCCGGCGAGGTCGGGATCGAACCCCACGCCCTCGATGAGCATGGTCTGGCCCACAACCGGGGGCGCCGGAGTCACGCCCGCCACCGCGTAGGTGACCGCGGTCGAGGTGAACGAAACGGGAGACCCGGGAAGGCTCACGATGTCCCCCACGGTGGAGTCCGGCAGGATCGCCGTCGCCACGTAGACACCGAGAGTCGCGCCCAACGTCCACGTCGCTGCCGCGATCCCGTCGAGATCCGTCGGGACTTCAGTGAGATCCAGGACGTCGTCCGCCGCCACGCTGAACGTGATGGGCACGTCGGGGACACCGTTTCCGAAGGCGTCGACCAGCCGCACCCGGATGGGAGCCGGAAGGGTCCTGGTGACCAGTTCGATCTGCCCGTCGCCGTCCAGGAGCTCCATGACCACGGGGTCAGAGGCGAAGGCGGTGGCTTGAAGCAGCGCCGCCACGTCCGGAAGGCCGACCACGGCGGCGGTGATCTCGTGGGTTCCCGAGATCTCTCCGAGCGTCCATACGGTGCTCACGTGACCCAGCGCGTCGGCGACGCCCTGGGCGGGTACCGCCGATCCGCCACCCGCGGTGACGGAGAACGTCAGTTCCGCACCCTCCACCGGGCTTCCCAGCGCGTCGGACACCCGGACCGTGAGGATCGAGTCCAGCGGGAGGCCGACCGTGCCGCCCTGGAGGTCCCCCTCCACCGCCTCCACGACGGCCGCGACCTGGGCCACCGTGATGCCGGCGGTGCCCTTGAACCCGGATGCGCTGGCCGTGATCGTGGCGGAGCCGTTCCCTACGGCACTGACCAGCCCGTTCCCGTCCACGGTGGCAACGGAGGTGTCGTCGGAAGACCACGTGAAGACGATGCCGGCCATCGCGCCGCCCGTCCCGCTCCTCCCCGTGGCGCTGAGTTGGAGCGCTTCGCCCAGGGAGACCAGCGTTCCCGTCGTCGGCGAAACGTCGATGCCGACCAGTTCGTCGCCCTTGGGCTGGACGGGGTCTCCCCCGCACGTCACCACCCCGAGGAGGGCGGTGGCCAGGACGGCCCGCCCGGTGAGTCGGATGAAGTCGGTCATGGTTGCGCCTCCCGGAGAACACCGAAGATGTCAGGATGGATACCGCCACCGATCTCCGTGCCCGTCACCCAGACCAGGGCACCGACACGGCTCACCAGCCCGGGCGGCGGATCGACCAGGAGCACCGCGTCGTCACCCATGAGCCACACCCCGTCCGGACGCACCACCACGATCCCCACCCAGCGCGGGTCGGTGAGCGACGGCCGGAAGCCGTAGTGGTACACGTCGAGGGTGAGCCCGCTGAGCACGCCCCACACCCGCACGGTGGTCCCCGTGAGCTGGGCGATCTCTCCGAGCACCCCCCCTCTCAGCGCCACCGACGTCCCGTCATCGGCGCGGATGGACACGTCGGGGTTGGGCCACCCGGTGGACTCCACGATTCCCGTCACCGAGTCGATGGCCGCCGTGGTGCACTCCGCGGTGAAGTCCAGCGTCACCGGCGTCGCGCTCGCGTCCAGGGTGACCACGGAAGGATTCGGAGTGTTCGCGCGACAGTGCGGAGCGATCCCTCCCACCTGGATGACGGTGGGCACGGACGCCGGGATGCCCTCCACGCTCGCCGTCCCGGTGGGGCGCAGCGGGGCCCGTGAGATCCCATCCACGCGGACCTCGAACCCGTCCGGATCACTCCCTGTCCCACCCGTCACCGCGTTCACCGTCACCGTTCCCGGGCCCGGGACCGGCACCGGACAGTCGACCACGACGCTCGCCGCCACCGTCGTGCCCGCCGCCACGGTCACCGAGGTCGTAGTGGCCGTGCACGCCACGGGGACGTCGGTCACGCCGAACACCCGGGCACCGGCGGCCAGTCCATCGACGTGCAGCGTCTCGTTGGGACCGATGGGGATGCCCGCCACACCGTCGACGGTCGATCGATAGGGGAGGTCCGGCGGAGGACCGTTGGTGGTGACCGTCAGGTCCACCGCGCCCAGAGGCACGCTGGAGCTACAGTCCACGGTGAACTCCACGCGCTGGAGATTGTCCTGGCGGTTCAGGCTGTGATTGACCTGGAGGAGCCACACGTCGTTCCGGAGAACGCCGCCCTCCACCACGCAGTTCTCCGCCACGTCGGTGAGTTCGACGTTGTAGCGGGCGATCAGGAGATTGCACCGGCTGGTGATGGCGTACGTCGGAACGTTCACCCCCAGCGCGCGCAACCCGGCGAGCCCCAGGTAGAGCTGTCCCGACGGATCCAGGAACACCAGGACATCGGAGTAGTAGACGCCGCACGGCACCACCTGCGAAAACTCCACCGAGTCGGTGATCCCCACCATCCCGGACAGGGCGGTACCCCAGTCGCGCTCCTTCCCCACTCGTGTGGAGCCGCCGTCGATGATCACGGGAAGGGTGTCGAACCGGGACACGAGCACGGTGTACCCGTCCGGATCCGGAAAGCCCCCCGTGGTGTTGGTCACCACCTGCAGCCTTCCCGTCCCCCACAGGTCCATGACGGGAACCCTGCAGCACTCGATGACGTGTTCCCACTCCTTCAGAGATTTCGGAATCGCCCATCCCACCAGCGGAATGGTCAGCCCCGCCTTGAAGGTCACTTCCGTCAGCACGTCCACGTCGTAATGGTGGTTGTCGATGAGCGGATCGTCGGGATTCACCTGGCTCCGACTCCAGTTGATCTCCGCTCCGAAGAAGAGGTCTGCGCCGGCCTTCACCTTGATGGCCAATTCCGTGAGACCGAGGATCTCCGCGCCCCCGTCTACCGCCGTCATCGCCGTGGCGGGTGCTCCGCCCCCGGACGACTCCGCGGCCGACGCGGTGGCCGACGTGGTGTCGCTCCCCGCCTTGCAGGAGATCAACGCCGCGCACAACTCCGCCTCCACCGTGGCCAGGGCTCCCGCGCGTACCACGATGGAATCAGGGTTGTCGAAATACAGGAGTTGCGCGTTCCGGTCACTTTCGGTGAGATCGAAATTGCCGTCCCACCCCGCCGCTTCGGTCCAGGTCTGCGTCAGGACTCCGGTCTCGTCGAAGGTGACCAGGACCGTGCCGCCTCCGTTCTTGAGCGCCGCCCTCAGGTCCACGAACAGCCCGGCGGTGGCACTGGCGGCGAGGTGGTCACCCTTCCATCCGCCGGACCACCCCAGGCTGGGGATCGGGATCTTCACCCGGAGGGAGCCGTCGCCCTTGATGCGGATGGTCATCTCGCCCGTGACATGGGGACGGACCGTGTTGGAGGCGGTCTGTACCGTGGGAAGCACGATGTCGGGAAGTACCCCGACGTCGGTGATCGTGCACTTCTCGTACACGGGCGAGACCCAACGGGGAAGCCATCCCGACCGATCCCAGTATCCCGCCCGCACGCGTACGGGTAGACCGGGAACACACACGCGAATGGAGGGGAGGGACGCCTCGGGAATCTGGGGAGCGTACTGGCGCAGGAAGTCGATGAGCGCGGCGCCGGTGGGGGTGTTGAAGCACCCGCGGTAGGCGGCGCGGTTGCACGGACTGAACGTGGGCGCCCGCCCACCGGTGATCCCGCCTCCGTCCACCTCCATGGCCAGGTCCAGGTCCCCTTCCATCGCCACATGACCTCCGAGCACGACCAGGGAGTCCACGGTCCCCTCCAGCGTGAGGGACACCCCCACGGAGAGATCCAGGCTCCTCGGCTTCCCGCACACCTGGGCATCGCTGATCAGAAGAGCGACCAGGTCGGAGAGCAGCCCGCACAGGTCGAGTTCGGGGAGATCCGTCTCCATGGGACCGAAGGGGAGACCCGTGAGCGGACCCACGGTGAAGGGAGCCAGCGTCACCCCGGCGAGGCTGCGCGCCACCCCGTCTCCCGAAGAGAGGGGAACCGTGACTCCGTACGTCCCGCTCTGGACGACGTCGCTCCAGAGCGCCGGTCCGGTCTCCAGGACCAACTCGTCGCCGACCCATTGGCTGCTCAGGACGAGGCGCACGAAGGGCTCGTCCGCCATCCCCACCACGAAGTCGTCCCGCCCCACTTCCGGCAACTCCGTCCCGTCGAGAGCCCGGTACCGGTACCGCCCCGCGTCCAGTTCCGTGCGGTTCGACCGCAACTCGAAGGAGGCCGGGTCCATGACACGGGCCCGATCCGAGTAGATGTGACCACCGGCCGGAGTCGGGGCACCGGACGTCTCGAGCGTCGCGATGTCCTCGGACCCTGGACTGCTCACGGAGGTCGGATCGTCTCCGCACGCCGTGAGGACGACCACGGCGATGAGGGCCCGGATCCCCCGCCACCGAGGGAAGCTCCCGCCGCCCGGGCCGCGCTGGCGCGCGCCGACCCCTTCACCCGGAATGAACCGTCGCATCATGGTAGATCCCCGCTCGAGCACGATGACCGACCCCGACCGATCGGCCGAGGTCACCTACATCTTCATGCGCGGGAATGGGGAAAAGAGTGCACGGGAGTCCCGGCCGGGAGTGGGGCCGGAGGGGGCCGGAGGGAGACCCGAACG
>Ga0224501_10003526_pt1 | contig 12324 bp, 10 predicted proteins | sample SF_Oct11_sed_USG_4_FD_169105 | JGI IMG/M metagenome (GOLD analysis project Ga0224501, IMG submission 169105) | Sediment microbial communities from San Francisco Bay, California, United States - SF_Oct11_sed_USGS_8_1 | ecosystem: Environmental > Aquatic > Marine > Sediment | place: USA... | reverse complement strand
GTCGAGAAGATCTGATCAGTCATGGATTAAAACAACAATCAAAAGAGCAATTGAGTATTGCATCAATTATAGCACCATGTTAAGGCCTGTTTATGGGGAATTTTTCTTCTGGTTTCCCTCGATGTATGCCAATTCCTTGGCTTCTTTCTTGGCATTCCTCGCTGAATACAGCTGACGATTCGCTATAATTCTCTCTACTATCATAGAAGTAGTCAGTACATTGCCACTTTCAATAGTCTTGAATTTACCCTGAAATAGAAAGATCATTTTCAAAAAACACGAGATGTTACCCGCTAACTATAACCCTGTCCTCAGGTAAGAGTGATGTTGGTGATTATATTTACATGCGCTTCAACTAACTGTTATCTCATAGGTTCCAAGGTGTTGCTTTCACATAAGGAGCTTAGTGTGTAATGTCATAATTCTTTGCATAGCGAGGATAATCCACTATCAAGCCTGTACATTTTTGTAAGCGACACCGTCTGATGGGTGAAACCCCCTCCCGAATCTCAGTTCACTCGGTTATTTTCTCCCGAGATAACCTTTGCTAATGGCCATAACAAATTAAGTGCGAGTCATGTACTAACCAGGCTTTTCGGGTAAGTGTATGGATCCTTGCCATCCACATCTGGCATGACTGGTGTAGTCCCGTGGCACACTAAGTCAACTTTGAAGTGCTCCATAAGGTCTTGAGTGACAGCGTATGGGGCTCCGATTACTACTTCGGAAACGTAACGACAGGCCAAGACACTCAGCACTCGCTCATGAAGGTTCATGATTGGAAAATTGCTACCTGCAATGTAAACGAAATAGAACTAGATTTAAACAAAATCTATATTCAGATTGCGATGTTAAATAAAGGCCTGACAACAACAACCTCCCAAAGAGTTACATGTAACAGCATTATGTGGTGCATCCTCGAATCATGCCATTCATTGACAAGAGTGATGCAACATGTTGAATAAAATCGTCTTATTTTTCCAATATATGAGATCATGAGATATAAAAGGTGACCCTTATGGGGTAAGAGGTAATGATAAATAACATAGGGAGCTAGTATTTATAATATTACAAGTTGCGAAGCTATTTTTACACCCAGAGAGTTGACATTATAGACTCTAACTATAACCTGTAACTTTGGTCACAAGCGTTGCGACACGAGACCATTTAACCAGGTACAGTATATGTGTAGTTAATTTACCTTTATATCTGTTAACATCAGGGTCGGTATGTAGTCCGACAATCACAAAGTCTCCCTCCTGAGCAACCTTCTCCAGGAAATCCACATGGCCCACATGGAATAAGTCGAAAGCTCCCGCCACAAATCTATGGAAAGCGGTGATGATTTCGATCAGGTGAAGCAGCAGGAAGACATGATGTATTCGATAGAATGGAAAGAATGACTATAGTCTATCCGCTAAAAATTTGAATCTATATTCAGGTAGCTACAGGAAAATTTATACCAACGAGAAAATGACTCTCCCAGCATCTAAAGAGGATGAATGCTAATCCTAAGTTTCATTGCGATTGGCAGACTCCAAAACACAGTAATTACCTCCAGTATGTTATATATAGAGAGAGAGGAATCCAGAGAGGCAAGCCACATTGAGAAAAGCTCACTTCTGCTCATGGCTACTAGACAGGATTTGTCGGGTTTTAGTCAGATAGACTATAGGTATATTGGGTTTAATGTCAGTTGAAACATCAGTGGGATCTATATCTTTTTGTGGGGTGGAGTGTAAGTACAAATTATCCCTGATTGCAATACTCGTTTACAGAGACATCATGAGGCGTATTTACAAGTCTAATGCTTAGACTTCTTACTATAGTCGGGAATTTTACACGGCAAGTGCCTATCTTCAGGTTAGTACCACTGAGTTTGACAAGTGGTAGTGGTCTATGCGGTCGGTCCGATACTAGAAGAACCACAAAGCGGAAACATTGGCGAACAGATTGAATCAAGCTTGAACTGTGAGAACCCATTGGTTCGACCACGAACAGCAAAAAACACGCGGCCGTTTTTAACTTTTCCGACTATAAATCAGTCTGTGTTACTGTCTAAACTCTGCTTGTGAATGTTTCGTCAATTGATGCATTATATTTTAACCTTGTACATTATGAGAATACACAAGTTTGGATAATTCTAAGTTATCATTAGAAGTTTAAAGGTGACTTGGTGTACTTACACAATTCTGTCACCCGGCTTAGGCTCTTTGCCCTCGGAGAACTGCAAGATCTTTTGCGTGGTGGGTAGGAATTGTGTAGTGCCCGTATAAGGTGACCGTGCCTTGGAGTCAGAAGCAAGCTCGCCTAAGGAGTGTGATTAAAGAGTTTAAATGGTTACATACCCCTTCTCAAACTGCCACTGCCACGACCACCACCAAAGGTTCACACAACATGAAAAAGGCTATTAGCCCGGAGCTGAATTTTGCAGAGGTTGTGATGATGTTCAAAACGGCAGAAAGAGCGCTGACCGTTATTTTATCTTTGCACATAAAAGCAGGTAAATTAGCAAGAAGCAAAATAAGACGCCCACATACAAACCACCAATGACAGTTTAGTTTATCTACCTCCTTCAACACAGAATACTTTTGATCAGACATGTGATCGACATAAGACAAGAACCACAATCACAGTGACCGCTCAATTTAAAGAATTTATTTCAAAACACGGAAATGAAGTGCCATGCCCTTTGAATTAGAAGCTCCTACAACTAAAACAGTTTCGAGATAATAATGTATACTGGAATCCACCGCATCCACTTTCTCACTTTTAAAATGAGTGGTCACTTGATGATGTAATTCAGGGTCCCCAAATACCAAAAACCTCCTCATCATAAACATTATCCGCCATCTGTAGGGCACTGTAGAATAAAGGTGCATGTGCAACAGGCTCCAGATGCTTTTTTTTATCCTGACCAGCACCAGGCATATAATATGCAGATATTGGAATACTGCGACTCCGATTAAGCAATTCCCAGGATGCATTTTTAGAAGACGTTCTGCTGTGTGCACCATAGAGAACGTCACTGTATAGGTTTCAGATGGCTGAGAATGATTATGACGAAGAGGTGCAGGGAGATAAAAACAAACGAGAAGCACTTACTCATGTTGTCATCCTTTTTGTATTCATATCCACGATCAAAATGCTCTTTGGTGGCCAGTAACATTCTCCCTACGAGTTCAGTAGTGGAAACGCCTTGGGTTCGCTTGCACTCCTTGTACCTTTTGGCATCCTTCACCTTTAGAGTAAGACAATAACACCATATACGTGTATTACATACACGAAACGGAATGAAACATATGCTCATCATCTTTCCGGGGAGAGACAGGAATGTAAACCACCAAGTTCTAAGATGGTAGAAAAGACACGGCTCCAAATTCCAGTTGACTTGGCACCAAATTCCAGTCAAGCGACCTTTGCATCTCATTATTAGGTTCACTCGGGAGCAAACCGCCAGCTGCCACCGTACAATTGTCTGCTTATTTAATTGATTGTCAGCCTATCTATCAAAGTCCGCTCTTTCTAATCTAATGACCTAGATAACAGAAGGCACATTTGTTACCAGCCGAGTAGCCATGAGTAGTTTGTAATACAAATTACTATTTAACACCTATAGATTAGAGTGGGGGCCAGGATAGCTCAGTTGGTAAAAGCTTGGATCTAAAGATTGCAGGTTCAAGCCCCACTGCCGACGGGGTGTCTTTCTGGTATGAGCCTTTAGCAAGCCTCTCACTCCAAATTGCTAGCGTGGGTTCGGATCACCACACTAAAGAAATGGAGGTCCCAACCCGTGGATCAGGGTCAAAATCACTCCGCAGTTGTAAAAGATCCACCTCTCCCTTTTCGTTAAGAGCAGCCGAATTTCGGCGAGTGAAGTGTAAACTATCGGCTTAGGTTGACTGACCCCCAACCTCCCAGGACCATGCGTTCAGTCTTGTAGCTGGTGCTTCACGCTGGATCAACGGTTGCCCTGATAGAGTGTGAGTTAGCCCGGGCAAGCTAACTTTCGCTATAAACTCCCTTCGTCCCAGCTGTTATCTGCCTTGCCAGATACCCCCTATACTCAGTAATAAGTGGGTGCAACTTTTTAAGATTATAGAGAACTTTGACCTTTGTTCTGGCCATTTCTAGATCATCCTATGCAACACACGCAGAAGCCAAGACTTGTTTGAGAATGGCGGGTGAATACACTCACAGCAAGAGGCAAAAACTATTATAAAATACAGTGTACTCAATACCTCACCGGAGCACTAAGCTATAATTTTCCACACTGTAAGAATATAATCCACAACCACAGAACCACATGCGAGAATACAAGGAAATCTCTCGGAATTTAGTTCATAAGTTCCGTGTTGCTGTTAGTATCAAGGAGGTAATAAATCAGGCTCATGCTCTGCTTGTAGGAGAGATTAGGCATTTAGTCTGGATATTGTGGTCATTTTTAATATAATTTATCTAGCTTTTTATGAGCGAATGTCTGGGGCTCAGATAGGAATCTTAATGCATATATCCATGTAGTAGTAGCAGCACCCTTGTTCATTCATCATCGGGTCAATGGAGATTCGAGATCAGGAAATCAATTGAAAAGAGTCAAGGAAATGATCACACAGTGAATGCTAGAGTAGATGCTTGAAAAAGCGGGCACTTTGCTGATTTTGGATCTTTAATCCCACCAAACTATCTTTCTAAGCAAACATTTAGCTGTCACAAATTACTACATCACATGGCTGCCATGATTGATATCACGGGCCTCGGAATTTATTGCAAATGACAATATTGGTTCGCATGACTCACCAACTGGTAGCAATCCACTCCGTTAGCATTTACAGTGATGTCATCTCCATGGACACAGAAGTCACAGTTGTATCGGTCCATCGTTTCCAAATGGGTAGTATATGGAGCATCTGGTATAACCTCATCCACCCATTTTATGGCTTTCACCATGCGGACCCTTTCCTTCTCATTAAATACAGGTGGACCTTTGTTCTTGCTGATTTCATCGTCGCTGTGCACACCAACGCATAGATAGTCTCCCATCTGCTTGGCTTGTCTCAAGGCATTGGCGTGTCCAAAATGAACCATATCAAAGCAGCCATCTGCCCAAACTCTGACTTGACGTTTGTCCGCCATGTGGTAAATGCTCAGCCAAACAGTCGAAAAAAGAACACACAGAACAAGATGTTAAGGACCTGGCAACCCTCGGACACTCGCGAACCAACCTCTGGTAACAACTGCTGATTACAATTGATCAAACTCGATCAGTCTATGAGAGAGCGAGGGTGTGTAGTTGATGGTTACTTTAGTATAGCAACGATCGGGTGATTGGTCGTCCCAGCCAACTCAACCAATCAGATCTAACACAACCTGGATCCTGACCAATCACAGAAATTTATCCTGGCTTAAGCGTTTCCATTTGTTTTAATTTTACTGCTCAAAGGAAATGAATCCATGAGGGCATTCCCCGAAACGGCTGCACTGAGCAGTGTTTCTCCTAATTTTTTCCACACCAAACCTAGCTAAGAAAGTAGTTATTATGAAAATCAATTTTATGAATTCATAAAAACGTACATTATCTGCTTTAATTTTACTCGGCCGACAATCGTCGTAGGGCAGCTTGACCGACGTGATGTTCCGACCGCCATATTGTTTTGCGTTTACTATGGAGATGGTGAGTATTCTGATTCTAATAGTTGCACAAGTTACGAATTGAGTGGTGAATGCTTATCTCATACCGATATACGGGTAACAAGCCGGATCAATTTATGTGAGATAGATTTCTCAATCTAAAATGATAAAAGACGCTCCAGTATTCAGGTCATAACTTGCGCATGACGCGTGCCAAAATGTCATTTTGGCGTGCGCACAGTGACCAAGTCACTAACCGAGTGACTTACTAACACTAACAGTAATACTACGAGATGTTGGCAGTTGCTAACTTGCCAGTTACCAATTCACCATTTCATAGTGATTAAAAAAGGCCACGGGTAGCAACGGGACAATAGAAAAGAATGATTTATCCGTCTGCATTATTCCCCAGGTCAGTCACAATAAAACAACCCATAACTGACAGGTGACTGGCCACTGACTAACTTGCCTGACAAGGATTGTGTGTGTTACTGTAAGTGTAACCGCTCTCGGAACGTGGGTTAAAAGATATCAGAAAATAAACCTGTGGAATGTACATTCTAAGATATAAGGGTACCCCTTCTACTGAAGAGCATCTCTGCCTTCAAAAAGTGTCCGAGTTGTGGTATTGACACACTATGGATGATTGTCCTGTTTCAACCAGCCAGTTATATGAAAAGGGAAAGCAGATGTGAAATAATCTGTTGATGTTGATCTTGTGAATTGGCGGCGGCATGTTAAACATAAGGGGCAGACTCATGGAGGGTGTGGCAGATAAGACTTGTCATGTTAGGCATGAATATCCAACTGGTCCGGTGTGAATCTGTTCAGCCGAAAATGGTATTCTGATCATCACCAAGGTTTGCTGGCACTCCATCTTACTCAGATGCACTTTTTATACCCACAAGATGGCAAATAACACCCCATAGTTGTCTCATCTTTGTCGCTCTGTCTGAATAATGGCCAGAGGCTCATTGCTACGCACCCATTGCAGACTTTATTGAGTATGGATCGTTTCATCGCTCATGGAGGCCGCCTCTCTTCGATTTTTTAATCAGGCCTGATAACACCCTTCAAAAGCAGCAATGCTCCATATTTATTTTGAGCTAATCCGCTAATCCGCTAATCCGCCTTCATTTTACTGGTGGCAGAGTTCTTCATCTGGATCCAGCTTCATGTTTAGGTTGTGCTACCATCACTAATTCCTTTTCTTTCAGACATGTAAAAAACCTTTATGATTTTTGCCATTCTAGCATGATGCTGCTGATAACTCAGTCTACACATTTTGATGTAATTGACCCCTGCATGTATATACGTCAAAATAGATATCACTATAATACAGCTTGCAACTCGCTCTGCTGAGACGATAACTCCTAAAAACAATGGCCCATAGTGTTATCAGCCAAGCACTGACCAGTGTATGTGCCCTTAATGTGAGTGGCTGTACGACTTCCAACATTCTCATTTCTCAACAGTTATACTACCATTTGACTGTTGAACTCAACCTTTATGATTGCAGATTCAATGTAATAGGGATTGGAATTGAGCTCTGACAAGCCAACTATTTAGAAACTATTGGCAGTGCTGCTTTTAAACGGTGTGCTGGCCAGAATGATTGCCACACCTCGACATGTCTGTTCTAGCAATGACTGGGAAATATAAAAGGAAAAGTGTGCAAGGCAACCTCGAAGTGTAAGTTGTATCTCTGCACTGACATCTTTACTCAATAAACTCTCTTTCTCTTGTATGACATCTTCACCGTTTTGATGAAGCTGGCAGGTTAGATAATTAGTTTTTTTTCACTAGTTATGTCTTAGCACGGAGTACCATGAGCGGATCAGTATTTTTACTCTGTCTCAGAGAGAGGCTCGTTTTGTTCTGAGTTAGGGTAGATGTGAGGGGTTCACACTGACAGCCGGAGGCTGTCATAGACTGTCTGGAGTTCGAACCCAGGTTCTCACGGTCGCCGGCCCAGCGTCCTACCACTGAGCTATCTCTTTATGTAAAGCAGGATCTCCATGGATGTGTTTGATGATTTTGCTCTATTTGAGTTGCGATTTTGATTTGTACTGCAGTAGATGAGTTCATGGCGTTTTGTACTAAGAGCTTGATTGAGCTGCCTCTGGCTCACGCTCCCTATCTATTACTAACAGAGGCGTATGGAAACTAGGCATAACACGCCATGAGTGTCAATCGTTTTGGTAGCTTATTCATAGCAACTTTCAGCCATGATTATGTTCAAATTATTAATGGAGGTTAGAACCAACTACCAGATGGCTAGGAACAGAAATGAAAATCACCTTTCCGGATTGAATGAAACAATGCTCAGTGGCTTGTTTGGTCACTCAATCTTAGTCTAAAAAGATTGCTATGCATGGATGTGTTTTCACCGAGTCTTCACTGACTAATTTATTCAATAAACCCAAAATGAAAGTGCATCCATGGAATCGTCTAGCCCCATCGGTCAGCTAGTGCAATCAGAAACAGCAACACTTAAACTTTTCTTGCACGCAGTCTTTGCCACCCGTGTCATCTAAAACTTGTAGGATTATGTACAATTTTCTGCTATGCATGTACATATTACTACTTGGGTTATCGCCAACTTCATGGGTCATGTCACTGTTCATGTAGCTATTAGAGGTCTAAAGCTTTTTGATTATTATTATTCAGTAGTACTCTTTATAATCCCGTCACTCCACCTTAGTTTATTTCTCTAATCTGATAAAGATTTTAACACCTTTTCTATAGCCCCAGCCCAGCTAAGTAGCCAGCTCTCTCTGTTATGGCCAATATTCAGATTTCACGTTATTGTTACCGAGTATTGGCTCCCGGCACTAGAGAAAAGCTGCCTTTAGAATAGAACAAAGGTCTTTTATCATTGACTAGTTACTGTTGTATTGCGCATTCATCAATCCTGCAAAACCAACAACATCTAGTGGTGATTTTCATTAATTGTGCGGCGAAAAAACTGGTTAAACTCGAATACAGCGATGCAATTACTGACTTTTCACTCGGAAACCTTTAGAAACAACTTACATAAATAACTTGATGCTGTTTCCGAATTCTATTTATGAAACGTATACATACTACTGTTGCCTGGAACACAGCCAAACGTGGCCATCATACTTTAAAGAGTAAATTGTTTGCATGAGAAAGTACAATAAATTATTGTGTACAATTCTCAGGGATTGTCTTTCCCTTGTTTCTTCTCATCCAGAATTGCCCACTCTTGTCTTGTCCACTCGCATCAATTTTGAAATTCTGTAGCAACATCTCTTACACGAACATGTTTCTGGTGAAAACCCAAAATCTTGTGCTCTTATATTCAAAACGTGGGTGTAGAAAATACTGCATAATGAAACCTTCAAATGATTTGTTAAAGTCGAGTTATGCGTTGTTTGGGTGATAAGAATCAACTAGCCAAATAACCCCTCCCCCGGCCATTGAAACACTAGACTTATTGCTGGGAGTTGCCTTCCCCAAACTTGAACTCTGCATGAACAAGACAGTGCAGCTGGTCAAGTCAGTGGCATTATAATGTTCAGACAGGAATCTGTTTCACTAAAATTTGAAAACCTCTTGTTGCGATTTTCGCTCTCCACGACTGGTCATTTTTAATACGGAGTTAAATTGATATATGACTGAGATTGCACTGTAATAGGCATGCTTGAGTCTATCAGACCAGTGTGTGCATATTTGAGTTGTCTGAGTCAGCCAGACTCCGCCTACATGTAGCAATAGAAGACAATATCAGAGAAATTGTTAACACATCCCGAAGACACTGCCACCCGCCAAAATCCGATTACGCAAATGCACCTATTGTCTTGACACACAAAATAACTTGTATATAAAAGTAAAGTGTATGAAATGCAGAGACTCCCAGTAGATTGAAGATACGTTCACTACGATGTTTTACAATATGATGACTCACACTCACTTGATTCTTGTTAGCAAAAGCAGCTTCTCGAATGAAAGGTATGGCTTGTCTGTGATGCATGGACTGAATTGTATGTAGATTGTATTCTGTGAAGATAATTGTGGGTACTGTACTGTCTCAACTATTTCTGTGAGTTTTGGTGCTGCGCGCAATGGCGTGAAGGCGTGTTAACTATGCACAGACAAATTCCATTGCCAACAATGCAGACTCTCAGCGGGCAAATGTTCAGATTTTTTGCATACTTCTGCTGGTCATTCAGTATCATCTATGAAAATGTACTCTTCATAGTACCAATAAGTGTATGGTATAATCCACCCTGCACCAACAGTGGTTATATCCAAAATAAGCAGTATACAAACTATTTTGCCTTTGCACAGTCTAATGCAAGGTCATGTCGCGAATGAGTATTTTATTACACGCTAGAACACAGTTCACAGTGCTGGTGTCCTAATCATACTATACTCTATGAAGCTATCCATCAAGGAAACAGGAAGATGGCCCAAGTGGAGTGTTTACCTTTATAGATTGACACGTTGAGTGCTGACATAGCGCAGCACTTGCCAATACACAAACCGCTGCCTGTCCTTAAGCCTGCTTGCTGTCCTGTTGTTTTATCAGCAAATATTTGAGTGTCAACCTGCAGAGTTTACTGGAACCTGTAACTGAAAAATTACATCTTTGAGCTATAGACAGCGTTCTCTTAAGCCATTGAATTTCCATCGTTAGGGTTACCAGAATTTCCACCCATCATCCCCAACTGTATACCGTCAACTGTATGATGCAGTGACTCATTCGTTCATTTGATGCAGTGACTCATTCGTTCATTTGATGCAGTGACTGACCCATCAAGATGCGCTCAATTCAGAGACTGCACAGAGCTTTTATGAGAATATAGACAGCGGATATATAACAGTTCTCTCTGATCGTTTCTGACCACCTCCATGGTAATTAAAGAGTCCATCTCTAGATAATTCTACCACTTAACATTGTTGGTTTTCATATACTCAAGGGTATATAGTGTATATTAGCTGACTCTAGATACACTTGTTTGTCGCGTCTGTGATTGCTGCGTGGGTCGTCGCGCGTCTCTCGCATGGAGTTGAGTGATATACGTTTGACATCTCATCAACTTGTCGAGCAATGGTTAAGTTCTTCTTTCTGCGCTGTCGCATTGAAAGATGAGAAACAACCCAAGATTCAAGGGTGTCATGCTGACAGAAGGTGAGAAACTGATGCTCGTTCTATAGATGCCAATGCCGATTGACTTGGCTTTGATTACTTCAAAGTGATGGAGGTTTAGATATAAAGTGGCATTGAGAACCTTATGTTGAGATGTGCCAATACTGACACAGTTGTTAGGTTTTTGATATGCAACTTGTAAGCTTGTGTGAACTTTGTTCAGGTAGCGTAGTCAGTTCAGGCCACCATTATAATAATCTCTCTTTCCTATGGAATGACATCAGGCATATCAGGAGTTAATGACATGATGCCAGCATAATTGGACCTCCCACAGGAGTACTATGAGACACGTTATTCATTATTTGAATTGGATCAGTGATAAACGTCCTAGTATCTTCGCTGGCCTGCGGACTTAATGAAGCGATTGAATCGAAATCATGGTTGAATTCTGAGGTCATGTGGCCGTTTGTGGCCGAGTTTAAGGCTGAGCAGACTTTAGTTAAGTGTCAACCTCGCAGAGCCGAATCATTCAGCTTTCATTGCACTTATCCTTTACGAGTTCGAATACGACGAAGTCAGAGTGACCTCGCTCAGTTCTCAGCTCTATCAGTTACTGGGTGAGTTTGTTGAATCAAGCCTTACAAGCGAATAATACCTAAAAGGCTGCATCTTTTTACTGTATACCATAACAATGATTTCATCAAAACTCTTAAACGCTTGCACTCAATCTCCTCAGTTGCAGGCCCCAAGACTGTCTACGCCATTAAAAATCAGAAGGGCATCAAACCTGTACCAACAAGCCCTGAAAGGGCTGCGAGATAAAAACATTCAAAATTGGGATTTCAGTGTTTTAATGGTATTTTTGGCGTGTAATGCTATAGTGATGGCTGAAAACTTGCCCAATTTCCATCGGATGAATAGTTGGTTGGCTCACTGATAACTTCTTTTTCAAGGTCATTGCCTACTCATAATGAAACATTGTCATCAAGATGGCGTGTGAGATAAATCCCACATTTATGCAATAGTTCTTTACATTGCCCTCAAAGCATAAGCAGGCTTTTCCCGACTTTCTTAAACCTTTGGTATGCCATGATCCTACTTCAATTCAGATGTTACTTTTGTGTGTCCAATGGTTATAGGTAATGTTTTGCCTATATTGACACAGCTTTTGTTTGGTTATCTACTCACTGTGAGATCATTAAAACGCTTGGTAACGCTGGCTGTGCTGGACGTATCGGTATTGCTGCTTCGCAAACTCTTAACAGCGGATCGGTTTTTCGGTGTGAGCAAGAAAAGTTTTTTTCTCCTCCTGATTGGTTGTATAAATCGGTGTGTTCTGTCTGACTGGATGGCTGTGTGGTGTGGATACTCATGGCTCTAGTGGCCGGGCCGTCAGTAGTTACCAAACTCACATCGAAATGTCCGGTGGCAAGTCGCCACCGCCATAGCCACTCACACAGTAAGCATGTGCTGTCAGTATCACAGAAGAAATTACACTGCAGGTTCGTTTCAAATAACTTTTATTTAGCTTCTATGTAAAGGATTTGTCTTATCTGCTGAACAGTGTGGCTCTGACTACT